>ERZ500974.4-NODE-4-length-168120-cov-5.820325_pt1 | contig 168120 bp, 154 predicted proteins | sample MGYA00248868_ERZ500974 | MGnify/ENA primary metagenome ERZ500974 (study PRJEB25958, sample SAMN03398564) | human skin metagenome | study: EMG produced TPA metagenomics assembly of the Human Skin Microbiome Metagenome (human skin metagenome) data set.
GCGCTGTTTGTCTAGCGCATTTTCCCAACGTGACACGACAATCGTCGCACAGGCATTACCGGTTAGGTTGGTCAATGCACGGCACTCTGACATAAAGCGGTCAATCCCTAAGATAAGCGCCATCCCTTCGATTGGCACAGTTGGCACCACCGCCAAGGTGGCTGCCAAGGTGATAAAACCAGCGCCCGTGATACCTGCCGCGCCTTTTGAGCTTAACATTGCGACCAATAATAACGTAATCTCTTGGGTCAACGTCAAATCAATATTACAGGCTTGCGCGATGAATAACGCTGCCATGGTCATATAGATGTTGGTACCATCTAAGTTAAATGAATATCCTGTTGGAATCACCAAACCGACCACTGATTTTTCGCAGCCTGCGCGTTCAAGTTTTTGCATCAAGGTTGGTAGTGCCGCTTCTGATGAACTGGTGCCTAACACCAATAGCAATTCATCTTTGATATATTTAATCATCTTGATGATTGAAAAGCCGTTGTAACGTGCCACAGCACCGAGCACCACCAGCACAAATAGCAATGAAGTGATATAAAAACAGGCTATCAAAAAGGCTAAGTTACCTAGTGAGTGCACCCATACTTACCAATGGTAAATGCCATCGCACCAAACGCCCCAATCGGCGCAGCTTTCATCAAGATTTCAACCGCTTTAAACACAGGCGCAGATAACTCTTGAAAGAAGTTTAACACGGGACGAGCACGATCACCCACGGATGCTAACGAAACACCAAACAGCACTGAAACAAATAACACTTGCAGGATATTGCCTTCTGTCAGTGGACTTATCATGGTTTCTGGAATGATATTCATCAAAAAACCGGTAATGGTACTATCGTGCGCTTTGCTAACATACTCAGATACTTTAGCCGCATCTTTCCCTGTTGCCAGTGTGGCTGGATCAATATTGAGACCCGCGCCAGGTTGCAACACATTGGCAACCACAAGACCGATAATCAATGCCAAGGTTGAAAAGGTAATGAAGTACAGCATGGCTTTACCAGCAACACGGCCGACTCGTTTCATATTGCTCATACCAGCAATACCCGTCACCACTGTCAAGAAAATAACGGGGGCGATAATCATTTTAACCAATTTAATAAATGCATCACCCAGTGGTTTCATTGCCTCACCCACTTCTGGGGCAAATACACCAAGCAAGATACCCAGTACAATGGCGATAATCACTTGTACATACAGAATTTGGTACCATTTACGGGGTTTGGGTAGTTCCACGAGTGTGGTGGTATCGATAGGTATCATGACAGATACACTCCTTTATCTGACGAACCCTAAAACTGAGATAAGGTTACATTTGCGATAAAAATTGTGGAACAAATTTAGCCAAATAGTCGCACAACCTTTAGAATTTTATCAGCAATCATTAGAAAATCTAATGGATTGCAGTGCTGCGTATATTAACAATGTGATAACGTATCAGCAAGGTAATTTTCAACATTATTGTTAAGTTGCAATAGGTCACATGGAGGCACTAAAACAATCCGTTGTATCAATATTTTTAGACGCAGGATTGATGGGTTTTTGAGCGTTTTTTGCTTCAATATGTTGCTTAACATCCGCGCAAGTTATGAAGCCCAGATATTAAGCCAAGGTATTAAGCCAAGGTGTTCAGCATAGTTATCCAACTTTCTATTTAGCTTTCTTTTGCTAATATTTTTTGCATTAACGTAAAAAAATGCTTGCATTGTTATTTCACTTGTATATAATAGCCACCACAATTTGGAAGCTTGGCAGAGCGGTTGAATGCACCGGTCTTGAAAACCGGCAAGGGTGCGAGCCCTTCGAGAGTTCGAATCTCTCAGCTTCCGCCATATTTAAAAAAACCCCTGACTTAATTAAGTTTTGGGGTTTTTTATTGCCTAAGATTTGTCCTTATGAATATCATTCTTTTACCGCAAAATACCTTATCGACCGCTATTATTGATGATAAAACGAGCGTGATTCACTTAAAACAGGTGCTTAAAGTGACATCGGGCGATACGGTGAAAGTCGGTATCAAAAATGGTCATTTAGGCACAGCGGTTGTGAGCAATATCCACGATTCAAGTATCGAATTATCACAAATCCACTGTACTATTGCGCCACCTGCCAAACTTCCGCTGACTGTTATTTTGGCAATTCCCCGCCCCAAGGTATTGCGTCGTCTATTTTTGGACATGACGGCGATGGGTGCCCAGCATATTATTTTGGTCAATAGTTACCGTAGTGAAAAGAGCTACTGGCAAACCCCATTTTTAACTCAGCTCGATAACTATATTCATCAAGGCTTACAACAAGCCTGCGATACCGTAAGCCCGACCGTGAGCTTCAAAAAACGCTTAAAACCCTTTGTTGAAGATGAACTACCTGCTTTAATTGCAGGCAAACAGGCGATTTTGGCACATCCTTATGCCAATGAGCAGTTTACCCAAGTGTGGGACAATGCCATGCCACATGTGCTAGTGATTGGGGCTGAAGGCGGCTGGATCGATTATGAAGTCGAATTATTCAAAACCGCTGGCTGCCAAGCGGCGCATATTGGCAATCGCATCTTACGCACTGAGAATGCCGTGAGTGTGCTCTGCGGTCATGCACTGTTAACTAGCCAATAAAATAGCCCATAAGAACAGCCCTACATTGCGGTCAGATAACCTGCTATCGCCAAAGTTAAGCGGATGCAGGTGTGAAAAAATCATTACAACATCATAACAATTTTGTCTTGGGATTGATTTTGCATAAAGGTGTATGATATTTCCTGCTTCATGTCATAACGATAAAATTAAATATGCATAACTAAACAACATGACTAGATAATATAACGAGATAAAAAGGAAAGCTCATGAAAGCGAGTGATATCTTAGATAACGCGACGTTTATGCCTTTTACTGCCCCACCTTGTTCGAATGGTCCTTACGAATTTTTTGACCGCGAATACTTTATTATCACCTACCGCACAGATCCCGAAAAACTGCGCGCTATTGTACCTGAGCCACTCCAAATCACTGATGACGCGCTGGTGAGTTACGAGTTTATCCGTATGCCCAACAGCACAGGTTTTGGCAACTATACCGAATCGGGACAAGTGATTGAAGTGATTGATGCCGAAGGTCGTCATGCCAATTATACCCATTGTATGTTTTTAGATGACTTTGGACCTACCGCAGGCGGGCGTGAGCTGTGGGGTTTCCCCAAAAAAATGGCATCGCCTGTATTAACCGTTGACAACACCGACACGCTACTTGGCACCCTCGACTATGGCAGTGTGCGCGTAGCCACAGGCACTATGGCGTATAAATATGATGAACTGGACAAAGCCACCGTCAAAGCCAATATGGAAAAAACGCCCAATTATTTGTTAAAACTTATTCCCCATGTCGATGGCACGCCGCGTATTTGCGAGTTGGTGCGCTATTATTTGACCGATGTAGAAGTTAAAGCAGCCTATACAGGACCTGCTACCTTACAGTTATTTGACCATGTGATGGCACCCGTGTCAAAATTACCTGTGCTAGAAATCGTCAAAACCTCTCATATTATTGCTAATCTCACCCTTGCGTTGGGTGAAGTAGCGGTAGATTACATTGCCGATGCGCAAGCCCGTCCCGATAGTAACTTTCAATAATTAATTTTCAATAAGTAAAACAGTCATAATAAAACCACTTTGTCATAAAAAATTAAGGAGAAAAATATGGCTACCCAACTCACTACTGATTTAACCGGTAAAGTCGCACTCGTCACTGGCTCTGCAAGTGGTATCGGCCGCGATATCGCAGAAACCTACGCCAAAGCAGGCGCTGCGGTAGGTATTGCAGATATCAACCCAGATGCGGCGCAAGCAACCGTGGATGCAATTAAAGCTGCAGGCGGCAAAGCAGTGGCCATTGCCATGGATGTGACCAATGAAGACGCGGTAAATGCTGGCGTGGATAAACTGGTGCAAGAATTTGGGGATATTGATATTTTGGTGTCCAATGCCGGTATCCAAATCATCAACCCCATCGACCAATTTAGCTACGCTGATTGGAAAAAAATGATTGGCATCCATCTAGACGGTGCTTTTTTGACTACCAAAGCGGCACTTAAATACATGTATCAAAATGATAAAGTAGGTACCGTCATTTATATGGGCTCAGTACACTCGCATGAAGCATCAGCCCTAAAAGCGCCGTACGTCTCTGCCAAACACGCGCTGTTAGGTCTAGCCCGCGTATTGGCTAAAGAAGGCGCAGCCCACAACGTGCGCTCATATGTGGTATGCCCAGGCTTTGTCAAAACCCCACTGGTTGAAAAACAAATCCCAGAACAAGCCAAAGAAAAAGGCATTTCTGAAGAAGAAGTGGTGAAAAACGTGATGCTGGGTCAAACCGTTGATGGTGAATTTACCACAACTGATGATATCGCTCAATTAACCTTATTTTTAACCGCTTTCCCAACCAATGCGATGACAGGTCAATCATTTATCGCAAGTCACGGCTGGTTTATGAAATAGCCGAATACTGGCTTACAAAACTAAAGTACAAAACCGAAGTACAAGAATAGACTACAAGAATAAACTACAAAATTGACTGATAAAAAAGGACTAGCGTGGCTAGTTCTTTTTTTTGGCGTTTGCACGCTACATAAATGGTTAATGCATGGCTTACAGATCGTCAATGAACTTTCGACCATCACTCGCCACAGGTTCATGGTCAATTTTTTGAATCTCTGATTTTATAAGCTGTTCATTGTTATCAGCGATACATTGCATGATCATGGCAAGTTGTTGCTTGGTCGCATCTTGATATTTTTCTGCTAACATTTGCCCAACGTGACCCGCGGTTTGGGCGGCTTTTGGGTTGGCAAGCCAGCGAGCCAGTTGCTGCGTTAATTCATCACTACCATTGACTTGCACCAATGCGCCGGCTTGTTTTAACTGATCTACAATCAGTTGGCAAGATTGGGTATACTGCCCCATAATAATTGGCTTGCCGACAATGGCTGCTTCTATCGGATTATGCCCACCGATATTGACCAAAGACCCACCGACAATGGCAATGTCTGAAAGAGCATACCACACGCCAAGCTCACCCATACTATCTGCCAAATAAACGCTCTCACTTTTGGCAGGTTCACCATCTTGACTACGACGAATTACCGGTAAATTTTTGGCATCAATCAATTTGGCGACATCATCAAACCGCTCGGGATGACGAGGCACGATAATGAGCAGCGGATGACGGTTGGCATACTGGGCTTTCACGGTTAAAAAACTGTCTAAAATTGCCAATTCTTCGCCTTCATGGGTGCTGGCTGCCAAAATCACGGCGCGATCTGACGAACTCCAAGTTTCTCGTAACTTTTCGGCACGGCTTAGCATCAACGGGTTGGTTTTACTAGACCATTTAAGCGAGCTGGCAATGCGGATTTTGTCACTGGTAGCGCCCAATTGGCGAAAGCGTTTGGCAGAATCGCTGTCTTGGGCGATGATAAGGCTTAAATTCTCCATCATACTTTGGCTCAGCTTGGCAGCTTTTTGATATCCATGAAAAGATTTTTCTGACAAGCGGCCATTGACCAAAATCGTGGCAATTTGACGATTATTGAGTTCAGCAAGCGTGGTACCCCACAATTCAGTCTCGATAAATAACGCGGCGACGGGTTGGACATGGGTCAAAAATTTATCAATCACCGCTTTGCTATCGACCGGTACAAAACTATGGTACACCTTGCCGTCTGCTATTTCAGGCGCAAACAGCTGCTCGACGCGCTTATAGCCTGTATGGGTAGTATTGGTCACCCACAGTGCATAGCCTTGCGAGAGCAAATCTCTTAAAATCGGTTCGGCGGTATTGGTTTCACCGAGTGACACCGCATGACACCAAATTATCGGCTGGCGGGTATGAATCTCAGGAAACACTTGACCAAAGCGTTGCTGCTTTTCATTAGGCAAGGTGGTTTTGCTCGCAAGTTTTAGTTGGTATAGTGGCTTTAGCAGCGACATGGCGAGACGATAGTATAACGGTGTGGCTTGCATAACGACTCTTGAAACAACTTAATAAAAAAATGCCGTTATTGTAAAAAACGAAGGCTAAAATAGCAATAAAAAACCCTACTTTGTAAGTAGGGTTTTTGAACTTAGAGGTTCGCGAAATTCAACACCAGCCATTAGGCTTGTTCTGTCCAGCGTTTTTGTGATTCTTTAATCACCGCTTTGGCTTCTTCAATGTCGCCCCAGCTTTCAACTTTGGTTGTGCCCGCTTTTTTCAAATCTTTATAGTGATTAAAATGGAACTCGATTTGCTTAATCAATTGCTGTGGTAAATCTGCTAGGGTATTGATAGCATTACCGTTGTTGCGGTCATCTGCAGGTACCACGACCACTTTATCATCTACTTCACCATCATCCACGAATTTCATCACGCCAATGACTTTGGCTTCGATAAAGATGCCTGTTGGTAGCGGAGTGTCAGTGATGATCAGTGCGTCTAATTCGTCGCCATCTTCATCAAGGGTTTGTGGGATAAAACCATAGTTGGTTGGTTTGGCAAATAATTGTGGCTCTACACGGTCAAGTTGCATCACGCCAAGTTTACGGTTCCATTCGATTTTGTTGTTTGAACCCGCTGGAATTTCGATAACCACGTTAATCACGCCGCCATCAACATCGCCCGCATCAAGAATTTGGTTAAAATCTGCCATGAGTTTTTCCTTTTTGTTAGTAAAGTTGTTTACAAAACTGCTTGTAAAAAAGTAGCCTAAAAGTGGGTTGATTATAGCAAAGTCTGTTGGCTTTCTCTATTTTTTCCCGCCGCAACTTGTAGGAAATTATGAATATCCATAGGCAAGTTTGGAATTAAAAAAATTGGTCGTTTAACATCCTGTGTTAATTTAAATGCACTTACTTTTCAATAAACTTGGCTTTGTCTTTAAACATACATTCATCATACACTGGGCATTTGCCACATTCGGGACTTCTAGCTTTACAAGTATAACGCCCATGCAAAATCAAATAATGGTGCGCGTCCAATATATAGTCCTGTGGTATTCGCGCGATGAGTTTATCTTCCACTTCTCGCACATTTTTACCCGTTGCCAAGCCTGTGCGATTGCCGACACGAAAAATATGGGTATCCACTGCCATAGTAGGCTGCCCAAAGGCGGTGTTAAGCACCACATTGGCAGTTTTTCGCCCTACCCCTGCTAGGCTTTCAAGCTCGTGACGGGTTTGCGGTACTTCGCTAGCAAATTTATCTACCAAGTCTTGACAGCATTTCATCACATTTTTGGCTTTGCTATTATATAGCCCAATGGTTTTGATATAGCTTTTTAGCCCTGCTTCACCCAAATCCAAAATTGCTTGCGGGGTATTGGCAACGGCATATAGTTTACGGGTAGCCAGATTGACACTGACATCGGTGGCTTGTGCCGACAGTATGACCGCGATCAACAATTCAAAGTTGCTCTGATATTCCAGTTCCGTCTCTGGTTTTTCAATGGCTGCGGCTAGTTTTTGGAAAAACGGCAACACGTTTTTATTGGGCATGCGCCGTGAGGGCGGCGTCTCTGCGGTTTTGGGCACTTGGATTTTTGGTTTGATGTTGGCAACCATTATGCACTCTTTAGATTATGGCAATGTCGCAAGTTGCTGCTGCAACGCTTGCACCAAGGCTTGTTTGTTATCATCAGCGCGTACGGCAAGTTGTTTTTCTAATTTTTTGATTTGGGTGCGTAGTTTTGCCGCTTCAATGGCGTTTTTAGCCGCTGCTTCATCGATATCGACTTTGATATCATTGAGTTTGGCTTGTACCATGCTGACCACAGGTTTGGCATTGGTGTTGTCATTGACTTGGCGTTCGATACGGTCAAGGTGCGCGTAATAGCGCGCGCGTAATCCGTCTTGCTCGGTTTGCCTTGTCGCGTCATCCATTAACCGTGGGAAGGGCACCAGCTCGATGCAGTCCACTGGACAGGGTGGCAAACACAGCTCACAACCTGTGCATAGGTCAGTAAAAATGGTATGCATACGCTTGCCTGAGCCAATAATGGCATCGACAGGACACGCAGGGATACATTTGGTACAGCCAATGCAATCTTCTTCTCGAATGACGGCTCGCATTTCCATCGGACGATTGGTAGCGGGATCGGTTTGCCATTTTGAGGCTTCAGCCGTCAGCGGTATACGCCCAAGCAACTTGCCGATTTGGTCAGTAACTGATTGTCCACCGGGCACGCATTGGTTATGTGACTCGCCCAGTGTGACAATGGATGTGGCATACGGCAGACAGCCTTCAGGATGACCGCATAGCCCGCATTGGGTTTGCGGCAGGACTTGGTCAATTTGTTGTATTAATCGTTGATGCTCGATACTTAGGCTATTTAGGTTTAAATTATTAAATAGATTGGGTACCTTAAAAACAGGTTGGCAATCAGACATGGCTCAATTTTTATTCACTATAATCATCAGTGTATATTTTAGCATAGCTCATGCCTATTTCGCCTATAACCTATCAATACAAATCATCAAGACAAATCATCAAGACAAATCACTGAATCAATCTGTTTTAGATTGGTAATGCTGTTTGACCCATTCGATCAGTTGGTAAGCAATCGTGCCTTTTGGCGGGATGATAGGGCCGTTTTCATCTAAGCTATCTATATCAAAAAACTGGGCATCCATCAGCTCATTGTTATCTATACTGATATCGCCACTTTGGTACTCTGCAATAAACCCTACCATTAAATTGCTGGGAAAAGGCCACGGTTGGCTGCCAAAATAGCGCAAATTGCTGACAGATAACCCTACCTCTTCCATCACTTCACGATGCACGCATTGCTCTAAGCTCTCACCGACTTCCACAAAACCTGCCAGCACGGTATACATTTTGCTATCTGTCGCCCGTAGATGATGCGCCAACAAAATCTGTGGTTTGTCCGTGGTGGTTTTGATGATAGCGGTGATCATACAAGGCTGCACTCTAGGATACTGGTGATAATGGCAGCTAGGGCAAACGGTGGCATTTTCAATGGGGTGTAACTCCGTGGGCGTACCACAGCGGCTACAAAATTGATGATCTTGACGAAAGCGTAACAGCTGCATGGCTTTGGCTAATTGGCTGGATTGTAGCGCATCAAGGCTGCCAATCAGATGCCGAAAGCGCAAAAACTCAATCTGTCCTGTACTCTCTTCTGGCGATTGTGACAAGTCGATATCTTGATGGGCAATGGCATAAATATTGTTGCCTGCCTCATCGGTATTGACTTTAACGGCCTGAGCGGGCACGTCCTCACAACGATAAAAAAAAGGAAGTCCGCCTATACAAGCGAACTTATCGTTATCACAAATAAGCAAATAATGGTGTAATGCGGTCATATTGGTTACCAAATCACCCTAAGCCACAAGCATGTGTTGTAAGCTGCGATAGCCGACATACATTGCATGGTTGCCTGCGGGTTTGTTCGTTTCAAGACTTTCTAGATAATAATCTGCTGACATCACAATATCGGCAATTTTAGCAAGCTCATGCTCTGACAACTCGCGACCCTGTTGCTCAGTTAAGTTTTGTAGCACTGTGGCACCGCGTTTAAGCAGTTGGCTTTGTCGAGGTAAGTTTAAAAATAAGCAAGCACCCGAGATAGTGCGCATGATATCAGGCACAGGCGTGATATGTAGAATATCTTTGTCGGTGTCATTTAGATAATCATTGAGCGCAGTTTCAATGGTGGCAATGGCGGTACGGCTTTCTTGGACGAGCGTGTTATGAGCCGTTTCGATTTGATGTAGCGAAATAGTCTGGTTGTACACGGGCAATGTTACCGCACCCGGGGTATGTGATTTTGCCAGGTTAATCGCCGCATTTTCTGCCATCATTAAGGTGCCAAGCAAGCCATCAAAATCATCAGGCGTTGGCTGCGTCCAAGTTTTTACTTTGCCAATTTGTTGAGTCAGCGCCGCACTAACCTCATTTAAATTTAAGGTTTTAAACACATTACTTAAATCATGCAAACGCTGGGCCATGCTATCAATCTCATCTGTACTTGAATTGAGATTAACTTGGCGGGCATAATTGTCACTGGCAGATTTAATCAAATCGATTTCTTGCTGGATGATGTGGTTGAGCGTACTAGTCGCTTCACAGTCAGGTCCAAATAAGAAGCGGCGCATGGTTTTTAGCTGGGTTTCGTCTAAAGTATTGGCCGAGAATTTGTGCTGAACTTGCAAGGCAAGCTGGCTATCTCTTGAGCTGGCAAACTGCACCAAATCAGCAAAACGAGAATCATTGACAGGCAGATAGTCATTAAATTGTTGTTCAACAAAAATCAGCGCCCGCTTTTGCAAGTTACTAAGCGGTAACACCCCTGCCAAATCTGATACCGCCGCATCAGCGGCATGCCAAAACAAACTATCGGTACGTTTTGAAACCATTTCACAGGCAGCTTGCATGGCTTTGAGTTTGTCTCGCTCTTTTGGCGATAATTGATTGCTTTGTGCGGTGAGCGCCACGCTCAGACCTGCGCGATAAGCTTCCACTAATTTTTTTGGGTCAATGCCGAGTGATTTTAACGGTTGGTAATTTTGTTCCGGGTTGGCAATCGCGATACTGCTGTTTTTGTTGGCAGTTAAGTCTGATAGCTGCAGCACTGGCTGATTCAAATCGCTGTGAAGTTGATTGATAATCGGCAACAACAACGAAGGTTCAATGGTCTCTTTAAGTAATACAAACTCGATATAACGCGCCAATGTCATGATGCCTTCTGACACATCCATTATCATATCATTGCTGGCTTTGTCACGATTGGCTTGGTCACGCTCGTCATAGAGTTTTTGCAGTCCTGCCGATAGACTATTGGCAAGTTCATAGCCTTCCTCTAATTGAATCAACCGCAATACTTTTGCCAATTGCGCTAAGGTATCCACGGAATCAAGTAGCAAAGGCGCTTGACTACTGTCGTCATTAAACTCACTTAAATGCATCTCGGCATCGTGTAGCGTCACGGCAATCTCAGGTCTTAATAAATGCAATGAAGGCAAATCAAAATTGGTGGCCGTTAGTTTTTGTGAGTTAGGACTTGGCAGACTCATGTTTTTTTATCCAAAATGATTTTAGGGTGATAAAGGTAAAATGACAGTGTTTAGGCGTTTTTAACGTAGACTTGCATATCAATCCAACGCGCGTATGACAGCTACGCTTATTGCGGATTATTGTAAGACGTCCCTATGCCAGTGTCTATGTCAAAGTGTTAATACCCGCACAATAATTACACTTTATCATGAAATTTTGCCCATCAAAAAAATGCTTTTACAAAATTTAATGAGGCATTGTTTATTGTTAAACACTCGCCCAGTTTTCAGCCAGCTGCGGGTTGTTATCTTTTAAGGCGTTAAGCCATTCAAGATGCGCCTGCTCAGCATCACTACTTGCCAAAAAGCGCTTGATAGTCGTGCTAAAACGCTGATGCTCAGTTGCGCCGCCGACACCGCCGCCGACCTCATCATCGATGGCTAACGCAACCTGTCCGCCAGTCATCGCCAGATACACTTCCGCTAAAATCTCGGCATCGAGTAACGCCCCGTGGAAGGTACGGTCTTGTTTACCAACATTGAGACGTTTAACCAGCGCATCCAAGGTATTACGCTGCCCTGCGAACATGCGTTTGGCGATGGCAAGGCTGTCTGTCACGGTGACGGTTTGGTTGATATCAGGCAAGCCAAGGCGCGCAAACTCAGCTTGCAAAAAGCTCATGTCAAACCCTGCATTATGCGCGATGAGTTCTGCGCCTTGCAAAAAATCATAAATCGCTTCACCAACTTGCTCAAATACAGGCATATCATTTAAAAACGCATTGTGAATGCCATGAACGCGAATGACTTCCTCACCCATCTCAATTTTTGGGTTGATATAGACATGCAGTTTTTCACCGGTAAAACGTCGATTAATCATCTCAACGATACCGACCTCAATGATACGGTCACCATTTTGCGCTTCAAACCCTGTGGTCTCAGTATCGAGAATCAGCTGCCGATTGGCAGTCCCTTTGTGTTTGGCGATGGGTAATAAAGGTATAAAGGTCGGATTGGGCTGACTGGTAATACCGTTAAACACGGGACGCTGGGCAATCAAACTGTCATCTTGCGCGACAAATTGCCCTTGTGGGTTGGTGAACACCGCAAAATGTGGGTTAGCACTTGTTGGTAAGTCAGTTGCCTGCCCCCCTAACGATGACTGAGTTGATACATCGACACTTTGAGTATGGCTAGCTTGAGTATGGCGGGTTTGAGCCTTGCTTGTTTGGATAGTGCTTGTTTGAATAGTGCTTGGGGCTGGCTCACCGTCGAGTGCCTGCAAAAAGATATCCCCCATTATCTCACTGTCGGCAAACTCCATATCTTGCGCGTCATCAAAAGACGCATCGCTAAAATCACGGGTTAACGCTGAGTGATTGAGGACTGGGTTGTTATCGGTTGACATTGGATTCATGGGCGGGTCTTTTTTTTTATCATCAAAATCAGGGTTTTTATCACTAAAATTCGATTTAACATCTAAATCAGTGATAGGATTGGGTGGATTTTTAATCACTTTGTTAAAGGTTTTGGGCAGTTGGTCAATGCCTTGGTTTGCAAGCTTATCGGCATACTCATTGCCATCATGACCGGCATGTCCTTTGACCCATTGCCAGTCAATTTGTCGCTGCTGGCACAGCCCATCAAGTCGCTGCCATAATTCCACATTTTTGACATTTTTCCAATGTTTCTTTTTCCACCCTGCCAGCCATTCGCTGATGCCTTTGATGACATAGCTAGAGTCTGACCAGATTTGAATCGGTAACGTTTTTGGGCTGTTTTCCAGTGCCGCAATCGCACCCATCAGCTCCATGCGGTTGTTGGTGGTATGCGCCTCACCCCCGCAAATATCAATTTGCTCACCCGTAGGTAAAATCACCACAGCACCAAAGCCGCCTTTACCAGGATTGCCACGGCAGGCGCCATCAGTGTAAGCAAGGGTTCGACCCACAAGGGGCGTTAAGGCATGATTTGACATAGATAACAACCCATATAAAACAGCAAAACAATCAAAAAAACAGCCCTCAGTATAAGAAAAAAAAGCATAAAAAGCCATGCCAAAACGTCTATAATAACCGCCTATAGTTGCTATCTGCAGGTTTAAAGGACGTCTATGCAAAAAAAATCTCGTGCGCTCGTGTCAGCTGTGTTGACCAAGGTGGGTATGGCTATGGTCTGTGCGCTAAGCCTAAATTTGGCGGCTTGTAACAAGCCCCAATCCCCTGCAACGACTAGCAGCGATGGCGCAAAACAGTCGCCAGCACTATCACAACCTGCCGCTAGTGATGATGTGTTTGTGGGTTGTTACACAGTCAGCCATACAGAACCTGCGCAAATCAAAATCATCAAAAATGGTGACAACTATGCCATGCAAATGCGCGAGTTTAATGACCCCAGCAAAAACTGGGACAAGCCTGAAGCCATGCAAGTCATCGCAACTGACAGCCCAGATATACAAAAATACTTTGACATCAAAGCCGATGAACATCAATACTTAGAAAAAGTCATCGCCCGTCCCGACCGCGTGTTTGTGCTCGCCAAAATCACCGATAGTTTTGCAAGCCTAAACCCGCAATTTGACAGCCCGTATCTGGGTTATATCTACAAAGGCAGCAATACTGTCTATAAAGTGGCATGCGAGCAAACCACCAAACTTTAATCACCTGCGTTGCTGCTTGATTTGATGAGCTCGACTTGATGAGCTTGGTCTTCTGCTTGATTTGATGCTTGAGTTAATATATCTCATCCAAATTTTAACCCCAAACGATTGATAGAGAATAAGCGATGAATTTTTTTGCATGGTTAGTGCTGGGCTTGGTGGCATACACTAGTGGCTTTAGTATCCGTCACTTTCGATATAAAGGCACAACCCTCCCAAATGATAAAAAATGGCAATACGTGGCTATTTTTTTTGTGCTCGCGCTCGTGGTCTTTGCGCTATTGAATTTATATGTTATGCACAAAGCTGCGCTTGATATGATGTTTGTGTTGGTATCGAGTTTGGTGGCGACAGGGGTTTTTTATTATGGTATTTCGGCAGATACCAACAACAAGATGAATATACCTGATTAAACATACCCGATTAGTTGAACCATGATTTTTTGTAAGTCGATGAATTTGTTTGGATAATAAAATGTCTCAAAAAGTGGCCAATACTCACGCCCACATGACTGCCACCCACTTGGCTGGCTTGACGCGGCGCCGACTGCTAAAGACAGGCATAGCGCTATCGGCAGCGACGGTAACGGGTGCAAAAGCAGATTTGACAATAGGCGGGCAAGTGATTAGCCAACCTTCACAGCGGTATGGGTCAAACAATGACCCTAATAACATGGCTTTTGGCGAGCCAAGCGCTATGCCCAATGGCAATACGCCCATGGAAACAGTGCCCATCAATCCCCAATGGCCCCAATGGCCCCAATGGGACTTTGCGACCATCAAAGCCAATTGTGAAGCCCTCAAAGGTCGCGGTGTCCACCTCCATTTGGTAGCGCCATCGGGATTTGGTAGTGATGAACAGCGTAACTTACTGGCGATTCACCGACTCACCCAAGCGGGATTTTATATCGACAATCCAGAAGTGATTAGCCGACGTTATTTGCGCTTTGCAGGTTCAGACAGTGAGCGCTTGGACGATATTACCGCCTTACTTAATCGACCTGTACACCAATTGCCCAAGGTATTACTCGGCGTGCGTGGCGGCTATGGTGCAATGCGTTTGCTCAACAAACTAAGTGATCAGCAGTGGCGAATGCTGACGCAAAAACTCAAAGATCGCAGTACACTATTGATGGGATTTAGTGATTTTACTGCCTTGCAGCTTGCCATGTACGCCAAAGGTCATCTCCCCTATGTAGCAGGGGCAATGCTCAGTAGTGACTTTGGCAAAACAGAGGTGAATACCGATACCATCCAAAGTTTTATCAACCTTTGTACCCAAAACCAGCTGCGTATCCAAGTGCCAGAAACTCAGCTTTATCGTGACACTGCGCGTCCCTTGGCTAAGCCGATAAAAGGCATGTTATGGGGCGGTAATCTTAGCGTGTTATCTGCAATGGTGGGCACGCCGTATATGCCAACTATCGACAACGGGATTTTGTTTTTGGAAGATACCGGTGAGCAGCCGTACCGTATCGAGCGTATGTTACAAACCTTGGTGTTATCAGGTATTGTGGCAAAACAGCAAGCGATTGTGCTGGGCAAATTTAATTTTAGCGGCATCAGTGATGCTTACAATGGCGATTACACCTTTGATACCGTCATCCGTACCATCCAACAAACGACAGGGCGACCCATCTACACAGATTTCCCCTTTGGGCATGTAGCAAGACGCATTAATTTTCCGTTAGGCGTTCCTGTCACACTTGACAATGTGGGTAGTGGCTATCAAGCGACATTCAACCAGTTTTATCATCTTAAAACCGATGCAAACTTTGGCAATTTGGACTTAACTAAATTATTCGTCTAACGTATTATTGATCTAAAGTATCATTGGGCTAGCGGGGTTTTCCGTATGTTAGTTAAAACCTGTTTGTATGCTACCCAAACAGGTTTATTTAACACACACTCTTTGACTTTCCAATCGCACTAAAAAATCCGATTGTTATCATGCGTTTTGGCAAATTTGGCAATATTGGCTTCGATATTTTTAGCGATATTGAGATAATAGTCGGCAAATTCATCGCCTGCGCCTTGATTGGCAATGACGGATGGCTCGCCCTTATCGGCTTGCTCGCGGATGCCTTTTGCCAGTGGTAATTGCCCCAGCAGCGGCACTTGATACTGTGCTGCCATTTTATCTCCGCCGCCTTCGCCAAAAATCGCTTCGGTATGCCCACAGCTACTACAAGTATGCAGTGCCATATTTTCTACCACGCCCAGCACAGGGATATGGGTTTTGCGGAACATCTCAATGCCTTTTTGCGCATCTAGCAAGGCAATATGCTGCGGTGTGGTCACAATCACCGCACCGGTCACAGGAATACGCTGGGCGAGCGTCAACTGAATATCCCCTGTCCCAGGTGGCATATCAATCACCAAATAATCAAGATTTGGCCAGTTGGTTTGGTTGTAAAGTTGCATCAGTGCGCCTGTGGCTTTGGCACCGCGCCAAGCAATCGGGGTGGTGTCATCACTCAACAAGCTACCGATAGATAGCATCGGTATGCCTTGCGCGGCAATCGGTACGAATTGCTCATGCTCGAGCTGCGGCTGCTGACCTGCCACGCCAAGCATACTTGGAATACTGGGGCCGTAGATATCGGCATCCAGCACGCCCACGCGTTTGCCCAATTTTTGCAGCGCCAAGGCGATATTCACTGTCGTCGTCGATTTACCAACGCCGCCTTTGCCCGAAGCCACCACAATAATATGCTCGATACGTGGATGCGGTGTTAATTCAGCTTGGGTGGTGGCTTTTTTGGCAATCGCAGGTTCAGGGGTTTCTGTGACTAATTTGTCACTTTGTGGCGCGGCCTGAGTGACGGGTGGCATGGCATTGGTGGTTTTGGGTAGGGTTGAGCCACTACCTTTGGTCGTAGGTTTTGGCGCAGTAGTGCTGTCAAACAAGGTAATATTCATATTCACTTCACTGACCCCATGAATATGTAGCTTTTGGCTCAAATCATGATGGATTTGTTCAGGATTGCAGTCATCGGGCAAGCGCAAATCCAATGTCAGACTATTACCTTGCTGTTTAACCCCTTTGACATAGTGGCGAATTGGCTGGTTATTGACACGGTAGTCATCCAATAACTGATTAAGCGTGGACTCATCCACTGTTGCCACGGTTTTTGGTTTAATAAAGTTGAACATGATAGTTGCTTACCCCAATGTTGTTATTTTAACGATTTTAACCACTGTTAAGTGGGGTTTATTGCCAATTTTCACAGAGACAGATTGAACATATCTGTGTGAAAAGTAATTTTTCTTGTTTGATTGATGCCCATTGGTTGGGAAATGATGCGATTTAAGCTATCATACAGCAATAATGACATTTTTTTAAACAAATCAATAACAGGTGTATTGTGAGAAAAATTTTAGTTACTAGCGCCCTACCCTATGCCAATGGTCCGATTCATTTGGGGCATTTGGTTGAGTACATCCAGACCGATATTTGGGTACGCGCCATGAAATCATTGGGTCATCAAGTGACGTATGTATGTGCCGATGATGCCCATGGCACAGCGATTATGCTCAAAGCAGAAGCCAACGGCGTCACCCCTGAAGAGCAAATTGCCGATGTCAAAGCCTCCCATGAAAAAGATTTTGCGGGATTTTTAATTGATTTTGACAACTACTACTCAACCCATAGCCCTGAAAATGAGCATTACTCCCAGCTGATTTATAATCGCTTGTATGAAAACGGTCATATCTCGCACAAAGCAGTTGAACAGCTGTATGACCCAGAAAAAGGCTTGTTTTTGGCAGACCGTTTTGTCAAAGGCGAATGCCCAAAATGTGGCGCAAAAGACCAATACGGCGATAACTGCGAAGTCTGCGGCACGACCTACAATGCCACCGAACTCAAAAATCCCTACTCAACGCTTTCAGGTGCAACGCCTGTTTTGAAATCATCCATCCATTACTTCTTTAACCTGCCAAATTTTAACGAATTTTTGCAGGATTGGACGCGTAAAGAAGGTCGCCTGCAGACCTCTATCGCCAACAAATTACAAGAATGGTTTGATGCAGGGCTTGCCAACTGGGATATCAGCCGCGATGCGCCGTATTTTGGCTTTAAAATCCCAAACACCCCAGCCAGTGAACCCGACAAGTATTTTTATGTGTGGCTCGATGCGCCTGTCGGTTATATGGCAAGTTTCAAAAACTTGTGTGACCAACAAGGTGCGCAGTTAGGCTTAAATTTTGATGAGTATTGGTCAAAAGAAAATCATAACAACACCGAAGTTTATCACTTTATCGGTAAAGATATCGTGTATTTCCACGCCCTGTTTTGGCCAGCGATGCTGGAAGGCGCAGGATTTAGAACCCCAACTGCCATCAATGCGCATGGCTTCTTAACCGTCAATGGCGAGAAAATGAGTAAATCTCGCGGCACCTTTATCAAAGCTGATACCTACTTACAAAACCTTGACCCCGAATACTTACGCTACTACTTCGCTAGCAAATTATCTGCCAGTGTCGAAGATATCAATCTTGATCTTGAAGACTTCATGCAAAAAGTCAATTCAGACTTGGTGGGTAAGGTCGTCAATATCGCTAGCCGCTGCGCAGGGTTTATCCATAAAAATCATGGCAGTAAACTGGCACTAACAATCAGCGAGCCTGCTTTGGTGCAACAAATCATTGATGCGGGCGAAGACATCGCTGCCGCTTATGAAGCGCGCGAATTTAGCAAAGCCATGCGGCTGATTATGGCGTGTGCAGACAAAGCCAATGAGTACATCGATGACAAAAAACCGTGGGCTCTTAACAAAGTCGAAGGTCAACAAGCCGAAGTACAAGCGGTGTGTACCGTCGCGCTTAATATCTTCCGTCAATTGGTGGTTTATCTTGCCCCTGTATTGCCATTGATGTGTGAGAAAGCACGAATTTTTCTCAATGTTAACAGCCTAGATTTTGATAGCCGTCATGCGTTATTGGTTGGGCATACCATCAACGCCTTTACCCCATTGATGCAGCGTGTTGACAAAGATAAAGTTGCTGCGATGGTGGACGCTTCAAAAGAAGATTTAAACAAACAGCCTGCTATCGCCAATCAACCAGCAAATGGGCAAGCGGGCACTAGCAAAACCAAAGCCGCCGCTAGCGAACAACCCACTGATGCTAACGCATTGATTGGTATCGATGACTTCGCCAAAGTCACGATGACCGTAGCAAAAGTACTAGCCTGCAATAACGTGGAAGGTGCAGATAAATTGCTGCAATTTACCCTAGATGTGGGTGAGACAGATGCGCAGGGCAATGTGAAAACGCGCAATGTGTTTAGCGGTATCGCCAAATTTTATAATCCTGAACAATTGGTGGGCAAGACTGTGGTCTGCGTCACTAACCTTGCGCCACGAAAAATGAAGTTTGGTATTTCTGAAGGTATGATTTTATCGGCTGAAAAAGCCGGTCAATTGACCGTGGTTACGCTAGATGACCATATCCCTGCGGGTGCGACCCTTGCTTAATGGGCTTAACTGTGATTGATTGCGATGAGCTGAAACATTTTGACACATTCTTAATCATTTTTTTGATCACAACAAAAAACCGCTGATAATTACCAGCGGTTTTTTTATTAAGCTATCCTAAATATCAAAAAATCGATAATGTAGTCCGATTAACGGTCGCTTTTGCTAACGCTAATGCGAACAGGTATAGATTTTCGATTGGCTCTAACCGGATTAGCTGACTTATTGTATTGGCAATAATGGGGTGCTTCAGCCGAAGGTAGAATAGCACCAACTACTAATACGCCTGCCATCAAGTTTGATGAGTTCATATAGCCTCCTTGTTGAGTTAGTGTACGATGATTCCATCTGTGAATCATTTACCTTTACTAAGCACAGACATGTTTAACTTAATCAACGCTGCAACGAATCGTTTAAAAAAGATAAATAATGCTGCGAGTAGAAGTTGTATTCTAAAAGATATCGAAAGATTTTCATACCATTTTATTATGACAGTTTCATGAAATATCCAATTATTTTGATACTTTATGTTTCAATTAAGGTCTTTTTGTTTCCATTAAGCGCTTTATGTAATTAAACCTACTCAGACAGCAATATTTACAACATTTTTTTAAAAGACTAATGTTCATAAAAACCGCTAAGCAATAAAAAAACTTATGTATGATATGTATAGAAGATAGCAAACTTTCATTTATGTTATAGCAAACTAGTACGTTGAAATGATATACTCTGCTCACAAAACAATTTTGATGATTGGGGAATACTATGTTGTCATTCAAACGCGGTCAATTATCCGCTATCTGCGCCCTTCTTGGTTTATCTTTAGCCGCCTGCTCACCTCAGAAACCATCCGCGCAAGCTGCAGACACGGCTAGCAAACCCTCAGCCACTGCCAGCCAAAAACCCAATAAAACCATCGCCATTTCTGCGATTGTGGCGCACCCATCGCTCGACGCCATTCGCCAAGGTATCCTTGATGAATTGGCTGCTGAAGGGTATATCAAAGGGCAAAATCTGACGGTAAATTTTCAATCTGCACAAGGCAATACGGCAACGGCAGGACAAATCTCCAAACAATTTGTTGCTGACAAACCTGATGCTATCGTGGCAATCTCCACCCCTACCGCTCAGTCGTTGGCTGCCGCTAGCAAAGAGATACCGATTGTTTATACAGCGGTGTCAGATCCTGTTGCCGCCAAACTCATTACTCAACAAAACACCCCGACTCAGCCCAACATCACAGGTTTATCCAGCCAATTACCGCTAGCACCGCAGCTTGACTTTATACAAAAAATCATGCCGTCAGCCAAATCCATTGGCTATGTGTTTAGCGCAGGTGAAATGAATTCGGTAGCGCTGCGCGATAAACTCAACATTGCGCTACCAAAGCGTGGCATGAACTTAGTGGATATCCCAGCCAACCGTCCGACTGATATTGCCATGGCAACTAACAGTCTTGGCGGCAAAGCCCAGTTAATTTATACCTCAATGGACAATAATGTGGCGTCGGCATTTGAATCGATGGTGCAATCAGCCAATGCACTAAAACTTCCCATCATCGCCTCTGATGAGTTTAGCGTCCGCCGCGGCGCTACGGCAGCACTCGGTGTCAATGATTATGACTTTGGGCGTACCACAGGCAAAATGGTAGGCAAAATTTTGGATGGTACACCTGTCACTCAAGTTAAACCCGAAGTGATGAACCAATTAACTTTATACGTGAGCCCAAAACACGCCCAAGCACAAGGTTTAACACTAAATCCTGAACTATTAAAAGGCGCGATTAACGTTGATACCACACCCGAGCGAAAAATTGACAAATAATCGCTATGGGTAAATAAGAAAAAACCCGCCTAACTAAATAGACGGGTTCTTCAAACTGGGCACTGAAACGATGCCTTATTTAAAGTACATTTAAAAATTTAAAGCACATTTAAAATAACACGTGTCGCTTCAATGACATCAAGTACGCGGTTGTCAACACGTAGGCGCACTTCACCTGGACGCGGGCGACTGATAACCTTCGCCTGGCGATAAGCACTGTTATTTAACACATAGACATTACGGTCATTATATCGCTTGACGCTGTAATAACGACTGTCTAGTTTTTTTGCCCAGCCTGGTGGTACCGCTTTACCACGTGCGACATTTTTTTGTAGACCTGGGGGTAATTGGCGATACTAATCATGGGTTAGGTAGCGACCCGTACGACTATCGTAGTATCGATTATCACCTCTGTCGTGGTCTCTATCATGGTTTGTGTTGTAGCGTTGGTTTTCTTTGCGGTCATCTTTATAGTGTTTCTGTTGCTGTTTCCAGTTTTTTTCTTGTTTATATTGAGCTTTACCATGACCGGGGTCTGCCAAAACAACGGGTGAAGCCACGAACGAGCCCGCTAAAAGTAAGCTAGTTAATAATGTCGATTTTTTCATTGTCATACACCTTTATCTGTACCTTGTATAAGTAATTTTGTATGAAGCTATATTATTATGAAATTAAAATGTAACTTAATATGACAATGCTGTGGTAATTTTCTTTCTACTTAAAAACAATGCGCTATGACTTATTAGTTAGCTGATGACTTAGCGAATTATTATTGAAAAATGATACATTAGCGAAATGAGGCAAATTGTTATGTTATAGCAATTTATCAGAAAACACCTTTTAACCAGTAACCTAAAGCTTTTATCATGGTTGGCAAACTTGCCTGATACATATAACGCTATGCGGCTGCAAAATTAGCTGATAAAATGTAAATAATGTTTAACAATGCTGTAGGATATTGTTATTGAAGTGTAAGATTTTCCTTTTTAAGATTTACCTTTTTATAACCTTTTTAATTGTTACCCTATGGATGGATTTTGGAGTGATATATGTTGAACGCTACATTTGGTGTTTCTCGTTTGACCAAAGCAATGATGCTAGGTGGAATTTGTATGGCAAGCCTGATGGGCTGCAGCCAATCTAACAATAAAACAGCTGATGCCAGTACTGCAAGCACAGCAAGTGCAACGACAGCTGCGTCAGGCGATACCAAATCTGTTGCTATCACGGCAATCGTTGAGCACCCAGCATTAGATGCCGTTCGTCAAGGTGTGATTGAAGAGCTTGGCAACGAAGGCTTTAAAGAAGGTCAAAACCTAAAAGTAAATTTCCAATCAGCCCAAGGCAATACGGCGACTGCCGGTCAAATTGCCAAACAATTTGCTGCGGATAAACCCGATGCCATCGTTGCTATTGCTACCCCATCGGCGCAATCCGTCATTGCAGCGACCAACTCAATTCCTGTTATCTTCTCTGCAGTTACCGACCCTGTCGAAGCGAAACTGATAAAATCTTGGGAAGCCTCTGGCACCAACGTGACAGGCGCATCAGACATGTTGCCACTTGAGCCACAGATTGAGCTGATGAAAAAAGTGGTACCAAATCTCAAATCAGTCGGCTATGTATACAGCCCCGGAGAAGTCAACTCAACGGTAGTACTCAAAGAGCTTGAAGCAAAATTTAAACCTATGGGTATTAGCATCGTTGCGGCACCTGCACAGCGCACTACCGATATTCCGCAAGCGGCTCGTGGTCTACAAGGTAAGGTTCAGCTCATCTATACCTCACTTGACAACAACGTGGTATCCGCCTATGAGTCGCTTTACCAAGCGGCTAAAGAAATCAAAGTCCCTCTAGTGGCGTCCGATACTGACTCCGTTGCCCGTGGTGCAGTCGCGGCAATGGGTATTAACTACAAAGATTTGGGCATCGAAACAGGTAAAATCGTTGGACGCGTCCTAAAAGGCGAAAAACCAGGTACCATCAAGCCTATCACGATGAATAAGCTTGATTTATACCTTAGCCCAAAACATGCGCAAGAAGTTGGCATTACGCTGCCACAAGAGTTAATTAGTCAGGCAGCCCAAGTAGAACCTGCGCCAAAAGCTAAACAATAAATCATTCGTTAGTTTTAGCTGTTTTAATGTGATTGCAAATTTAATTTCCCAGTGGCAACTAAAGTTTCAAAGCGCGTATTTTTACTTTAGTCGCATTACGCTTAACGCCACTTGGTTTACCTTAACACCTGACTGCTTGTTGAATTAACAAGCGGTCTTTACTTTTTTGTGTGAACAGTTATGTCGTTACTTGCTTTATTTGGTGCCCTAGAAAGTGGTCTAATCTATGCGTTAGTGGCTTTGGGCGTATACATTTCATTTCGGGTGTTAGATTTTCCAGATTTGACTGCGGATGGTAGTTTTCCCTTAGGCGGTGCTGTCGCGGGTGTGGCAATCATCGCGGATGTCAACCCTTGGCTGGCTTGTATCTTTGGTATGCTTGCTGGGGGTGTTGCAGGTTTGGTAACGGCTTGGCTACATGTCAAACTTGGTATTTTACAGCTACTCTCCAGTATTTTAGTGATGGTCGCGCTGTATGCCGTCAATTTGCGTATTATGCAAGCGCCAAACTTGCCATTGCTTGGTGAGCCAACGATATTTGGCGAACTGGTGACCGATAGTAATGGCTATTGGATGCGCTGTGTGGTGATTGGTGGTGTGGTGATTGCTGCCAAGTTTTTCTTGGATTGGTTCTTTAGCACTGAGATGGGCTTGGCGATGCGGGCAACTGGCTCTAACCTTAGAATGTCACAAGCACAAGGGATTGCTACCTCTCGTAGCATTTTGTTAGGTATGGCGATTTCTAACGGGCTGATTGCGCTTGCTGGTGCGATTTTTGTGCAAACCCAAGGCGGTGCCGATATTTCCATTGGTGTTGGTACCATTGTGATTGGTCTTGCTGCCGTTATCATTGGTGAGACCATCATCCCTGCCAAAAAAATGCTGTGGATTACCCTATCTGCTATTGTCGGGGCGATTCTTTATAAATTCTTTATCCAAATTGCGTTGTCAAATGATACCTTACGTGCGATTGGTTTTGGTCCTCAAGATGTTAACCTAGTCACCGCACTGCTGGTGGTGATTGCTTTAATCCTACCAAAAATCAAATCAAAAATTTTAAGCAATCGCCATAAGCATGCCGCTTAACTTGGTATCAAATAGTTGATTTTAACTTTGGCACTTAACAACTTATAAAGCAAAAGGACAATGCCTTATGATGAACGCAGACAACCTACGATTGACCTTCAATCCTGGTACGCCCATTGAAAACCCTGCCTTACGTGGTATCAGCCTGCGTATTGAAGCGGGTGAATTTGTCACGGTCATTGGTACCAACGGCGCAGGTAAGTCGACGTTTTTAAATGCCGTCGCTGGCACGATTCGGGTCGATAGCGGCAAAATTACCTTAAACAATATTGACGTGACCAAAAAATCCGCCCACCAACGGGCACACTGGGTAGCACGCGTTTTTCAAGACCCAATGGCAGGTACTTGTGAAGCCTTAACCATTGAAGAAAACATGGCACTTGCTTACAAGCGTGGCGAATCGCGTTTTTTAAAAGGCGCATTGAATCACAAAAACCGTGAAATTTTCCGTGAAAAACTGGCAATTTTAAAATTAGGGTTAGAAAATCGACTCACTGACCGTATGGGTTTGTTATCAGGCGGGCAACGCCAAGCGGTTAGCCTATTAATGGCATCCCTGCAGCCATCAAAAATTTTACTACTTGATGAACACACGGCTGCCCTTGACCCAAAAACCGCCGCTTTCGTCTTGGAACTGACCGATAAAATTGTCCAAGAAAACAATCTCACTACCATGATGGTCACTCACTCCATGCAGCAAGCGCTCAATCATGGCACGCGCACCGTCATGCTACACCAAGGGCAAGTGGTACTAGACGTATCAGGCGATGAACGCAAAGGCATGACTGTCCATGATTTACTCAATATGTTTGAACGCACCCGCGGCGAAGTGGTAGAAGATGACAGCTTAATTTTGAGCTAACTTAACTGGGCCCAATCAAATAAGATGGGTTAAATAAGATGGGTTAAATAGAATAAGTTAAATAAACCCTAGCACTTAACATGATGAAGATGGATAACATAAGTTATCCATTTTTTTACACACAGTGATAAATTAATTCTTCATAATAACACTGGATAAGCAAGCAGTGCCAATACTGCTATTTTTCTCAATTTTAATTATAAAAAACAATATCCTTTGAGGTCACTATGTTTGATTTAAAATCACTTGTTACGAAAGCTGTCGAAGACAAAACGTTAAATGTCAATGAATACATCTTTATGCCAGAGCGCGTGGATATGATGGTAAAAGATGGACGGCTAAGCTGTGTATTAAATACCAATGGTAAAGTTGATTTTATTTACCATAAAAATGGTATTACTGAAGTGCGTTCAGGTCTACGTAAAAGTCCGTTTACCTCGTTTCGCAATGAGCTTCACTATGGCGTGTATGATGATGTGGTGGATGAAGTGATTGAAGCAGTTGAAAAAATCATTGGCAGTCAATCCAAATACTTTAATTTTGCCGCAGATGCAGAATAAAAAAGTCAATTATAAAAAAGCTGAAACATTACTTTTCAGCTTTTTTTATATCTTTTATTTATAGATGATTCCTTTATTTATAGATAATTAAAGGCGCTATCAATCGCATCATCTAATCGCTCAACCGCGATAATTTTGAGACCTTGATATTGCTCTAATTGCGTTTTGGGTGCATTGGCTTTGGGTACAATCGCATGGGTAAAGCCATGTTTCACCGCTTCTTTTAGACGCTCTTGACCATTGGGAACAGGTCTGATTTCACCCGACAAGCCCACTTCACCAAATACTGCCAGGGTATAAGGCAAAGGCTTTTCCTTGATACTAGACGCACAGGCCAATAAAACCGCCAAATCTGAGCCGGTTTCAAGCACCTTGACCCCGCCTACCACATTGACATACACATCTTGCCCATTGGTTTGGATACCGCCATGGCGGTGCATGACTGCCAGCAACATGGCTAAGCGCTGATAATCTAAACCTAGTGCCATGCGCCTAGGTTGCCCTTGCGATTCATCGACCAGCGCTTGTACTTCAACCAGTAGCGGTCTGGTACCTTCACGGCTAACCATGACCACTGAGCCTGCAATCGGTTTATCATAGCGACTTAAAAATATCGCCGATGGATTTGCCACTTCTTTGAGCCCTGCATCCGTCATGGCAAAAATGCCCAGCTCGTTGACGGCACCAAAACGATTTTTCACCGCACGAATCATTCGAAAACGGCTGTCCGACTGCCCTTCAAAATACAGTACCGCATCTACCATATGTTCTAGCACGCGAGGGCCTGCCAGCGCCCCTTCTTTGGTCACATGCCCGACCAAGAATAACGCTGTACCTGTTTGCTTGGCATAGCGCGTCAGAATCGCTGCTGATTCACGAATTTGACTGACACCGCCTGGCGCAGATTGGATAGCTTCGGTAAACAAAGTCTGAATTGAGTCAATGATAGCGACGGCTGGTTGCTCTTGGGTCAAGGCTTGGCAGATCATTTCAACATTGGTTTCTGCCAATACTTTTAAGTTGTTATTGGGTAGCCCCAAACGACTAGCCCGCATCGCTACCTGTGACAACGATTCTTCACCCGTAATATACAGCGCACTGCCGGCTAGACTGTGATTTTCTGCCATGTGAATCGCCGTCTGTAGCAAAATAGTGGATTTGCCAATACCAGGATCACCCCCAATCAGCACCACAGAACCTGCTACTAAGCCGCCGCCTAACACCCGATCAAACTCACCAACACCCGTTGGTAGCCTAGTATCGAGTGACATAGGCACAGCATTAAGTGGCATGACGCTCGATTGTTCGCCTGCGTAGTTGCTAGCTTTTTTGGTGACAGGTTTATGATGTGGCATGCTGACCGTCGGCGCTTCGACAAGGCTATTCCATGCGCCACATTCGGCACACTGCCCCGACCATTTACCGAAGTTTGCGCCACATTGCTGGCAGACGTAAGATGATTTTGATTTTGCCATTTTTGTCTTTTATTTTATTTATTTGTGAAAATAAGTATTAGTACGCTAATTAAGATTGCAATACAAACTACCCATACTATAGTATCTCTAGTTTTATGACTTTCTATTTTCGATTTGTTGATTGTATTGATTGGGTTTATTTGGGATGATCTGTTATATTCCTCTACGGAATTTTTTGCAGTATAAATATTTCTACTCTCAATATACTCCCATTCCATTTTAGTGCATTTTATTATCTCTTGCTGTTCCACAGAAATCCTTTCTGCTTCTGCACGTTTTTGGTCTTCATCTATTTTTCTACATCTCAAACGTTCTCTTTCGATTTCTTCTAATCGTCTTTGCTCTTGCTCGATAGCATCAGCTCTAGCTTTTTCTTCAACTTTCCTTCTACCTTCTTCTATCAACTCATCTATTGTTGCTCTTTGTGCTTCAATCGTGACTTTTTCTTTATGACTTAACTGGTTTTTAGTTGGGTTAGTTTGAACAGTGCCTATTGGGATTTGATAAATCTGTTTTTTAGGGCGTTTACTTTTCGTATTTGAGCTAGATAATAATTGAATTAGTGTTTGATTAGGAAATTCGAATTCATAACCCAGTTCATCAATTTTATTCAATAAGGTTTGTAAATTAATATCAAAAATTTCACTTGCTTCAACAGATTTATTGTCCTTATTAAACGGTCTCTTAACTTGATAATCTGAAAATTGTAACTGAATCTTATGCTCAACTTCACCCATCTTATCTTGATATGAATAAGCAACTAACTGCCAGTCATTGATTTCGCCATAATGTTGAGAGTTTAACGAGAAAATCCTCTTTTTGTAATCCTTTGCACAGCCAACTTTTAACAATTTATTTTCCAAAGAGATTGCGATATAAACATATCCAGATAAATTCTTTCTTTTGACGTAAGCGATTTTTGCAGGGTCACAGATAACACAATGACCATAACGAGTTCTTAATTCATGCCCGCCATTCGAGCAACGTGTAACACCATAGGCAACTAAATATCCGTTTTCTTTCATAAACTCTTTATAATCTTTAGATTTCCACCCTGTAGCATCAAAGACTTCTTCAAGTGGAATTGCATGTTTTAATATAAAATCCATATTTTCTTTACTGATTTCTGCCATTTTTAATTTCCTTTTATCATTCTCGCCCTAACCCAATCATATACCCAATAAAACACAAACCCATACACCAAAATAAGCAAAGTCAATGAAATATCGAGCATAAACGCCTGCCAAAGTCCAATATTCATCACCCACATGACCAGTGGTAAGGTAAAGCCCAACAAGCCACCTTCAAACCCCACTATATGCAACATCCGTAGCCATAGCGGACGAGCCAGTTTTTCACCGGTAAAAAATTTATCAAACAGTAAGTTATAAATAAATGTCCAAATCATGGCGATAAGCGAAATGCCAATCAGCAGCGCCAATATACTTGAGTTATGCTGAGACTCACTACCCGTAAAGCCAAAAAAGCTGAGTAATTTTACCCAGCCTAATGATAGCAGTATGGCGATTGTCTCAAATAAAATCGCTTGCCAGATGCGTGCTTTGGTGGTCATCACGTTTTGCTTGTAACCATCTTACTAAACCCTGCTTGCTAGACCATGAAGTTTTCACCCAAGTAGACCTTACGTACCAACTCATTGTCTAAAATATGCTCTGGCGTGCCTGCCGCAATAATTTGTCCTTCACTGACAATATAAGCATGTTCACAGATAGCCAAAGTCTCACGCACGTTGTGATCGGTGATGAGCACGCCGATGCCGCGCTGTTTAAGCTTGATAATCACCTCTTTGATATCGCCTACCGAAATCGGGTCAACCCCTGCAAAAGGCTCGTCAAGCAAAATAAACTTGGGATTTGAGGCAAGGCTGCGGGCAATCTCACAGCGTCTGCGCTCACCGCCAGAAACGCTCATCCCTAATGAATGGCGCACATGACCCAAATTAAATTCCCCAATCAGCTGCTCAAGTTGCTGCTGCTGCCCCGCTTTATCCAAATCTTTGCGAGTCTGCAAAATCGATAAAATATTTTCTTCAACGGTTAATTTGCGAAAAATTGATGCTTCTTGCGGCAAGTAGCCAATGCCTGCTGCGGCGCGCTCGTGCATGGACAATGCCGACAAATCCCGATTACCGAGCTGTATTTGCCCTTTGTCCATATTGACCAGACCGACGACCATATAAAAACTGGTGGTCTTGCCCGCCCCATTTGGACCGAGTAACCCAACCACTTGCCCTTGTTCTACGGAAAAAGACACATCTTTAACCACCCAACGCTTGCCATAGCGTTTGGCAAGGTGCTGCATGATTAGAGTCTGGTTGGCTTGCGGTTGCGACATAATAAATCCTAGAACTAAACAATGGCAATGAACAGAGCGAAAGCAAGTTAAACAATACTAGCGATTACGAACGCCCACACGGTTGCTCGCTTGTGGCGGAAACACCAGTTCAACACGTTGGTTATTCCCTGCTTTTGCCTCAATATCACCCACTTTTAGACTGTAATGGATAACATTGCCAGAAAAACTACCGCCATTTTGGGTCAAGCGCGCATTACCCGTGAGGGTGACAAGCCCTGTTTTGACATTGTAATCAATTCGATTCGCCTGACCTTTCGCCAAGCCCTTCTCTTGTGTCACAATTTGTTGGATAGTGGCAGGACGCCCGGTTGCGACTGCACTTTCGATGGCGCGGGTTGGCGTCAAATTGACGGTTAAATTATCCGCCGCCATTTTGAGTGTGCCTTGGCTAATGGTAACGTTGCCTGTATAGCTTGTCACCCCAGAGCGCTCGCTGTACGTCGCTTTGTCTGCCAACAACCGAATCGGCTCATTGGCGTCTGATGGCAAGGCGTTTGCGACGTTCGATGCCGCAAGGATGCCAGCAACCAACACACCACCAGCCATTATTAATTGTCGAGTCTTCACCACAATCATGTTAAACCTTTTATATAAAAATTTTAAAATCAACAATATAGATTAAATTAGCACCGAAGTTAAATATTCTTGATACTCACTTAAGTCCCGTCAACATCGCAACTGAGTTGCTTTCTTAACAGTAGCCATTCTACTCCATAAAGAGGGTTAGCTACTGTGCAGGTTGAATCATCACGCTCACTTGCCCAAAACTGTAATCACCCGTTGCCAAGTCACCGCTAAATTGTTTGGCATCAAACCGATTATTCCCATGGATAAAGGTCAGCGGTTCATTAGTCATTACTGTATTATTGACCAAATCACCGACAAAGTTTTTACCTATCATTTTTACGGGCAAATTCGACATACTGGTATTTTGGGTAAGCAGCGGAACGCTGGTTAAGGTCACGTTACCTATCAGTTTGGCAATCTGCTTATTTTCATCCAATTGTGCTTGGTCAGCCACCAAAGTTACTTCACGCTCATTTTTTGGACGGATAACAATCTGCGGCTTGGACATCACGGCAGTATTAGCATTTTGGTAATGGGTCACCTGCGCCGCTGTTAACTGATAGCCGACACTACCTGTTTCGGTCGTTTGTAGCGCTTTAATTTGCTCTGCTTGGTAATCAATATCGGTCGGTTTGAGTGATACTTGGGTCAAGCGAGCATCGTTTTGCGTATAAAAATAGGCCGATACGATAATAAATAATAAGCCTAAAATAAATAGCGTTTTTGTTGACACGATTGCCACCTAACATTGCCAAAAAATTTGATAAAAATGGACGTTACCACACTAAGCCGCATACGCAAATCACTTAAAACAAATTGCTTAAACTAAATCACTTAAAATAAATCACTTTCAAAAAAATCACTTAGAACAAATCCCTTAGCATAAATCCCTTAAACCAAGTTATATGACCTAAACCACATAACTGGCCAAAATATCATCGTAATGACCCGTTGCTTTTAAAATCAAATCACATAACTCACGAACTGCCCCTTCTCCGCCTGAGCGCGTGGTAACCATGTCGACCCGTTTGATGACTTCGCCATTGGCATTTGCCACGGCTACAGCAAATCCGACAGATTGTAAGGCTTTGATATCTGGCCAATCATCACCGATATAAGCACATTCTACTAGCGAGATACCAATATTAGCTAACAATTCATTGAGCGCCGTCAATTTGTCTTCCCGCCCTTGCACGAGATGGGTGATTTTTAATTCTTTGGCACGATGAGTGACAATGTCGCTAGTACGACCGGTTATAATGGCAGTTTGAATACCTGCTTGGTGAATACGCTGAATACCAAAGCCATCTTGAACATTAAAGCTTTTGGTTTCAACACTGTTGGCATCATAGATAATTTTTCCATCAGACAGCACACCATCCACATCCATGACCAATAGTTTAACGTTTTTTGCTTTAGTGAGCAGACTTTGCATGACCTTATCCTTATTATTGTAAGCCTAGTTACTTTAAAAGTAGTTATTTTAAGCCTATTAATTCACACCCGCATGTAGTAGCTCATGCAAGGTCAAAATACCCGCTAAAGTCTTATCATCATTAATGATTAATAGCTGATTTATCTTTTGTTCATTCATTAATGTCAGCGCATCAGACGCACGCATATCAGGATTGACGGACTTTGGATTGGTTGACATCACCTGACTAATCGGCGTATCAAGCCCCAATTGGCGCGCTAAGCCACGGCGCAAGTCGCCATCGGTGAATACACCCACGACTTGATTGTTTGCATTGGTAATTACCGTCATCCCCAGTCTGCCACCCGTCATACTAAACAAGGCTTCGTTAAGCGTCGAATGCTCATCAATGGTTGGCAGGTTATTTACATGCATCAAGTCTTTTACTTGGGTCAATAATTTGCGACCCAATGCCCCTGCAGGGTGTGATAAAGCAAAATCTTCTGAGGTAAAATGCTTACTATGCACCAACGCCACCGCTAACGCATCTCCTAACGCCAAAGTAGCTGTGGTACTTGATGTCGGTGCCAATCCAAGGGGGCAAGCTTCTTCAGACGCCCCTAAAGTCAAAGCCACATCGGCAGATTTTGGCAAAATACCGCGTTTGTCACGGCTGATACTAATGAGCGGAATGCCCAGTTTTTTTACCACAGGCAGTAACGTGCGGATTTCATCTGACTCACCTGAGTTCGAGATGCCAATTAACACATCGCCTTTGACCAACATGCCAAGGTCGCCATGACCTGCTTCACCAGGATGCATAAAAAAAGATGGCGTTCCCGTTGAGGCAAAAGTCGCTGCAATTTTGCGACCAATAAGCCCTGACTTACCCATGCCTGTCACCACTACACGCCCCTGACAGTTTTCAATCAAATGGCAAGCGGTCACAAATCGTTCATCTAGCTGTTCAATCAGCAAATCTAAAGCATGTTGTTCTGTTTTGATAGCGTCTTTGGCATGCTTTAAATAATCAACCGATGCATCCAAGATAATTCCTCACTAATTTTTCAAAATCACTTTTTGTGCGCTTAATCGCTCAGCCATCAGCAACCTTAAAAGCTAAAATTTAAAATTTTTCAAACTGTATCATAGCGCAATTTAAGCCAATATTCACGGGATAAGTCCGAAAATACATATTTTGACAACATTTCATCGAGTTTATATTAACAATCTAGGCATTGCTAAATCAGTTCCAAATAAACTATAAAAGACAAGTTATAAAAGCTATAAAAAATGGCGAACACTGATAGGGTTCGCCACGTAATATCATGTTTAGAATTTAAAAATTAATACTTGTCTTCACCATTGCCGTTGGCATCATCGTCAAAATTAGTATCATCTTTGGCAGGCTCAAAATTCATAGTGTCATAGCCGCTATCAAAACCACGGTCAGTAAAACCACTGCGATCATACGGTGCTTGGGCAAACCCTGTACGCTCGTGCGAATAGCCACGTGGGTCATTGTCATAACCACCATCAAAGCCGCGGTCACCAAAGCCCCCACGATTAGCAAACCCTGTGCGATTTGCGCCATAGCCTTGTGGTTCAAAACCGCCTGTTTGACCAAAGCCCAGTTGGCTAGATTGGCCGTATCCACTTGCCCCTGGCATTGGCGTGGCTGAACGGGGATTACGGGCAGGTACTACCGTTGAAATGGCGTGTTTATACACCATTTGGCTAACGGTGTTTTTAAGTAAAACAACGTATTGATCAAAAGATTCGATTTGACCTTGAAGTTTGATGCCATTGACTAAAAAAATAGACACTGGAATACGGTCTTTACGTAAAGAGTTTAAGAAAGGGTCTTGTAGTGTTTGACCTTTTGACATAGGTTTCTCCCAGAAATAAACAGAAAGTTGGTTAAATTATTATATTTTTAAACGAATTTTTAATTATACCTTATTAGCTTAATATGGATTGTCGAATCACCATATTAGATAAGCACTCAAATAGTATCACCCAAGCATGTCACTGCTGTTAACTTGTTTTTATTAGCAAATTTCTTGCTTGATCAATAGTTGCCAAGGGTCTGATATCAAAACGCTCAACCAATTGTTGTGTGCTAACCAGCTTACGCATCCATGTATATTGGCGTTTTGCTAGCTGCCTTGTAGCATATAATGCCTCATTTTGCATAGTTTGTCTATAATCTTGAATTGGGGAGCTGTGCGTGTTTAGTAAAAAACGCGCCACATCATCATGAAAATTTTCTTCATTATTATCATATGTAAACAATGTTGTATTTTGTATTTTTTCTAAAAAATCCCAAGCTTGCCGGTAGCCAACGCAGCGCATGGATGGCAGATCAGCCCTGAGGTGATATCGTTGTCGCAGGGCAATCACTTCCTGCAAAAAGCCTTGTTGCCACATGATATCTAACCGAAGTGCGATGCGCTTGTGTAACCAATCACGATCTGGCATCACGGCTAAAACTTGCCAACGCTGATTTGGATTGTCGGCTAACGCCCTAGCGGGCTGGTTTTGCCAAGCGCTTAATGGCTTGCCTGTTTGTAGATAGATTTCCACCGCTCTGCCAATTCTTTGGGTGTCTGTGGTTTTGAGTTGCTTAGCAAGGATGGGATCTACCTGGGTTAAATAAGCATGTAGCTGTTCTATCCCCTGCTTGGCAATCAGTTGGGTGACTTGTTGGCGAATCTCAGGCAAGGTTGCTGGGATATCATTGATACCTTGAATCAGTGCCATATAGTACATCATGGTACCACCCACCAGCACAGGTGTTTTATTTTGCTGATGAGCAAGATTGATATGATAGTCCACATCGCTTACAAACTGCGCAACGCTGTAACTTTGCTCAGGACTGATGATGTCAACGAGGGCATGTGGATAGTGTGCCAATTCTTCACGTGTCGGTTTGGCAGTACCGATATTCATATCCCGATAAATCAAGGCAGAATCTACCGAAATAAGACGATATTTGCCTGTTTCGTAGAGTTCATACGCCAACGCTGTCTTGCCGCTGGCAGTAGGTGCTATAAGGCAAATCACGTCTTGTCTATCGGCTGTTATCATAGCTTATTCTGGGGATTGTTAAGGTTACTAGCGATTAGGTAAATGCGAATGCGACAGCAGCCATTGTAGCATGTCAGCTTCACTGACTCGAATGGCATTATCGGCAATGTGGGTAAAATCAGCTTGATTCAAATAAGATTGAACATAGGCTTTATCATCACTGTCTATATGATGATATTGTAAATCAATCAGATAAAAATATCCTTGCCAAAAAATTAAAGCAAAAGTTTGATGCTGGTTTTCACATTGATGCTGTCTTTCAAATTCATGCTTGTTTTCAAATAAGGTTACTAGCTGTATCGCGTCGCTATCCGTTAACCTATCAACAGCACCCTTTCTTGCCACCTGATAAATCGACTGATTTTCGGCAACATGGGTTAGCTCATGGGTGGCGTTGGGTTTCTCACCCGTCTTTATCTCACCGGTCTTTATATACTGAATGGACGTAGCTTCACCTGTAGGCAATTTTTGAAATTTATCGACGTTACTGTCATCAGTTTTTGTCATGCAAGCTTGCCGTTGCAGGGTGTTTAACGCCGTCATTTTAGGCTGCAATTGCTCTAGCATATGCTGAGACAACCAAGCTAATATATTGGTCAATGGCTGGATTTTGACTTGTTGTTTACTTGGGTGAATATTGACATTTATCCACTCGGCAGGCAGCTCAAAAGACAACGCATAGCCCATTTGTAGCGAATTGTCGATGCCAATACCCAGCTTGCGACCCACTTTTTGTATGGCTTGACTAATCGCCAAATCACTGACCAAACGATGATTGATATAAATCAGTTTTGGCAGATTATTTTTATGGGCGATAAAAAACCAGCCAGTGACTTGGGCACTTAAATCCTCTGTCTGTGCTTGTAAACCTTGCAGCGATAAATAAAATGGCTGTGCAATGTCAGCCAATGGCAAATTTAACGCTTGTTCAAGCCGCGCCAAATTAAACGCAGGCAAAAAAGGCAATGCAGCACCCTCTAAATTTTGGTGAGGGGCTTGGGCTGACTGCGTTAAGCTAAAACGCAATTTGTCTTGATGATATAATTCAATCTGCACATCGGCAAAACTAATCGCTAATCGCTGCACGACTTGTTCAATATGGGCAAATTCTGTGGCAATACTTTTTAGGTGCGAGCGTCTGCCTGGCACATTGAAATACAAATCGCGAACGCTGACACACGTGCCGCGATGTTTTACGACAGGACGAATAGTAGCTTGGCTTACCTCGCTACCGCTCACGCACAGCTGTTGCCCTATACCGCTGTCATTGTGACTACTGGTTAATGTCAAATGCGATATCGCCGCAATGCTCGCTAGTGCCTCACCGCGAAAGCCTAAACTATGAATACCAACCAACTCGCTGACATTAGCAAGTTTGCTGGTGGCATGGCGAGTGACTGCAAGCGTCATGTCATCAGGATGAATTCCCATGCCGTTGTCACTAATTTGAATCAACCCAAGCCCGCCTTGTTCGATATCGATTCGAATATAAGTAGCGTTGGCATCGATAGCATTTTCAATCAGTTCTTTGACCACAGAAGCAGGACGCGTGACTACCTCGCCAGCGGCGATTTGGTTGATAAGCAGTGGGGATAATTTATGAATACGGTTGTCAGGCAAAACTTATCGTCACTTCTCGTTGTTGGTCATCCAGGCGTTTGATATCAAGGGTTGCATTGGGCGACGTCAAATAGCCTGCTGCACGACTCGCCCACTCAATAATCACCAAACTATTTGGCTCATCTTGATATTCATAAAAGCCAATAAATTCCAATTCTTCAGGATCATTGAGACGGTATAAATCGGCATGGTAAACCGGCTTAATTGTACCATCGTCCTGCGTAATGCGATAAGGTTCAACCAAGGTAAAAGTCGGACTTTTTACCGCACCTGTATGCCCCATTGCTTGAAGCCAATAACGGGTAAGCGTGGTCTTGCCCGCCCCCAAATCACCCGACAGCCAAACGCTACCGGTCACATTCATTTCGGCAAGCTCTTTAGCGAAGGCTTGGGTGTCGGTTTCGGATTTTAAGAGGATAGTTTTATTCATGTCGATTTTCCCAGCTTGCCCCATGTTTGTCCTAAATCAAAAATTGTTGCAACAACCCCATCAGATACCAACAGCTTAGTCAACTTGTAAAACCACTGTCGGATTGACAAATTTTTCGCCTTTTTTTAATTTGTCATACATTTTTGGGTCATGCCATTCGGCTTTTACTTGCTCGCTAAATTCAAAATCGCCCAGCGTCAACGCGCCCATTTGGGCATTATCGACATCGTCTTCAAAGCACTGTGCATAACCTGTCGCTGTTTCATGCGCAATGACCGAATACACTTTGACATCGGTTTCGCCGTTTTGCATTTGGGTTTGTTTTAAGATTTCTCTTGCCCAAAAAAATACCACGCGGCTAAACTGCTCTGCCGAGGGCGAGACAGGCAAACTAATCCAGCGCGCGCTAAATTTTTTACAGGCGTCAATATAGTCAGGGTCATCTTTATTCCAAAAACAAATAGCATGATCAAAACTATCAATGATGTCTTTAATCGATGATTTTAACAGCCCAAAATCATACACCATTTGCCCGTGATCGAGGCGGTGCGCTTCTAAAATCAGCTCGATTTGGTAACTATGCCCATGAATCGAGTACTTACAGCGATCGGAGCTACAATTGCGCACGATATGGGCATTTTCAAATTTAAACAGCTTTCTAATTCTCATAATGGGATTCGCATTTTTTTAGCAGTAATAAAGGTTTGAATGCTGACTATTATAAAGCTATTGGGCAAGTTAAGCGAATTTTAGTCATGTGCCCAAATTTGCCTACCTAAATTTACCCATAACATCAACAAAAAATCTCGTCACATTTAGGACAGTAACTCACGTCTTAAATCGCTAACTGTGCTAATATAAAAACTTGGGGATAGACAGTTATTGTTAAAAAATGAGTTTTTTTAGCTGACTCTTTTTTATATAAAGTCTTGTTGATACAAAACTTTGTTGGCATAAAGATAAGCAAAGATAAGCGCGGTGGAGATAAAAAATGATGATTAGAGTATTGGTCGTTGACGATCATGATTTAGTCCGAATGGGTATCGTACGGATGCTGTCAGATAGCACTGACATTGATGTAATTGGTGAGGCTGCTGATGGTGAAACCGCGATTATCAAAACCAAACAATTAAAACCCGATGTGGTATTACTTGATGTCAATATGCCTACCATTGGCGGGTTAGAAGTCACCAAGCGCTTGCTGCAAACCGATAAAAACACCAAAATTTTGGCGGTCAGCTCTTTGGTTCAGCAGCCCTACCCATCCATGCTCATCAAAGCAGGGGTGAGTGGCTATATCACCAAAGGGACACCGCTTGATGAGATGATTAAAGCCATCAAAAAAGTCCACCAAGGCGGGCGTTATTTTAGCGCCGATGTTGCCGAGCAGCTTGCTGATATTTTATTCACTGACAATTCAGAGTCGCCATTTGATACGCTAAGTGAGCGAGAAATGCAGGTGGCGATGATGGTGGTCAATTGCAAAAGTCCACAGCAAATCGCCGATCAGTTGTTTGTGAGTGTCAAAACAGTCAATACCTACCGCTATCGTATTTTTGAAAAGCTTAATATCGACAGTGATGTCAAACTTACCCATTTGGCTATGCGTCACGGTTTGATTCAACCCTAAACCATGATTACCAATCCTGCGTTTTCATCGCTATTTGACAAGCCAAGCACCCACGATAAAACCAAAAAAATCGGTAACGTCTACAATGGTTACCGCATTATTATTGCTATCTTTTTTTCCTTTAGTTTTATGTTGGCGTTAAAAACTGCCCAGCATGACTATTGGGTATTGATTAATCTTTTTCCCACTTTTTTTTATTTTTTGTTTAGTATTGCTTTATTTATTTTGTATTACTTTTATCCCAAAAATCCGCTGTTGATGGTCGGGCTAACCGTTGATGCGCTAGTACTCACTACCTTGTTGTATTTTAGCGGTGGTAATGATTTACAAGTAATTTTGCTGTTTTTGGTGCAAGTTGCCGCAGCTTTTATGTTGGTGCGCTCCAACCAAGCTATTTTGCTGACTATTTTTGCCATCACGCTGGTTATTTATCAGCAGTTTTATCAAACCCTAAAAAGCGATGTTAACTACGCGCTAGTCAACAACGTGGCTTCGATGGCAATTAGCTTTATCGGGGTGGCTTATTTAAGTTATACGTTATCCAAACGGCTTAAACAAATTGAGCAGCTCTCTGAGCGCCAAGTCAATGAAGTCAACGCGCTAAATGCCATCAACAATAAAATCGTGCAAATCATTGACCAAGGCGTGGTGGTATTATCCCACGATTTAGAAATTTTTATCGCCAATGATACCGCAATCGACCAACTACATCTGCCAAAGACACTTGATAATTTTAAATTGCCAGATATTTCCCCCATATTAGCCGCAAGACTTGCACCCATCATCCAAGAGCCTGAAGCAACTGTAATGCTGCGTCTTGATGCACCGACTGCTAGTACACCTTTAGCCGTTGGCATTGAGCCTAATAACCAAAGTTTTAATGACTTGCGACTTCGTATCACTCAATTAAGACAGCAATATGCCATTATTTTTATTGAAGATTTACGCCATGAGTTGAGCCGTGCGCAGCAGTTAAAACTTGCGTCACTAGGGCAATTATCCGCCAGTATTGCCCATGAGATTCGTAACCCGCTGGCAACCATTAGCCAAGCCAGTCAATTATTAATGGAGGAAGTTAATGAGGCTGACAGCGGCTTATCCGATGATAATATCTTGCTATATGAGATGATTTATCACCAAACCATTCGGGTCAATAAAATCATCGAAGATGTGCTTAAATTATCTCGTCAGCAGCGCCCTAATTTTGTTTATATTGAACCCAAAACTTGGCTAAACGATTTTATACAAGAAAACTTTAGCGGCCATGATATTTTTCTGCACTGCCATACTGACAAAGGCTTTATGTTTGATAACCATCAGTTAGCACAGATTTTGGTCAACCTTATCAATAACGGGCTGCGTTTTAGTAGCAAAACCCAGCCTCATGCTTTTGTCACCCTTCAAGTGTATAAATCTGGCAAATTTATTCATATTGATGTGATAGATACAGGTCACGGCGTTGCCAAAGAAAATATTCAGTATTTATTTAATCCGTTTTTTACCACCGATAATCAGGGCACGGGTCTGGGGCTTTATTTGTCGCAGGCCTTTTGTCAGGCAAACTATGCCAATCTAGAATATGTGCCAGGTGAGGGGCAAACTTGCTTTCGGATTATTTGTCAAACCAAAACTTTACCGTCTGTCTAAAATATCTTTGTAGCTAAAATTTTTAATTGAATTTTTTGGCTAAAGCATTCATATTACAGTAAGTTTATCGATATCAATTTAACAAAATTGTCGGGAATTTGAGTGTATATGTGTTCACTTTTTTCCACTTTTTCAGTACAATATAGCGTCAATGATTAAAAAAATACATGTCGTATTTTGATCATCCTCAGGACATTTATCTCTATGACACAACCTCAATCTTTTGAAAACGCGCCCATCAATTGGATCCCTGCGTTTGTCTTAATTAGCACGCCTTTGGCGGCTTTATTGATTGTACCTTATTACTTGTGGACACATAGCGTCAGTTGGCAAGTTTGGGCAATTTTCGCATTCTTTATGGCTTGGAATGGGTTAAGTATTACCGTTGGTTATCACCGTTTATGGTCACATCGTACTTACCAAGCACATCCAATTGTCAAATGGTTCTTTCTGATTGGCGGCACCTTAGCTGTTCAGGGCTCAGTATTTGACTGGTGTGCAGGACACCGTTTGCACCACCGCCACGTCGATGATATCTATCAAGACCCCTACTCTGCCAAGCGTGGCTTTTGGTTCTCACATATCGGGTGGATGCTCAAAAACTACCCAAGCGGCCACTATGACTATAAAAACATCCCAGATTTAAAAGCCGATCCTGTATTAGTGGCGCAAGATAAATATTATGCCCTATGGATTTTATTAGCCAATATTGGGTTGCCAGCGCTGTTTGGTTGGATGGTGGGTGATATTGCAGGTACCCTAGTGCTTGCAGGGCTACTGCGTTTGGTGCTAAGCCATCATTTTACTTTCTTTATCAACTCGCTTTGCCATATGTTTGGTACCCGTCCTTATACCGATACCAACACCGCGCGTGATAATCCGATTCTGGCGATTTTCACTTGGGGCGAAGGCTACCATAACTACCACCACTTTTTCCAATACGACTATCGCAATGGGGTAAAATGGTGGCAATATGATCCTAGTAAATGGATTATTTATGGCTTGTCAAAAATCGGTTTGACTTGGGATTTAAAACGTATCCCAGATGTTACTATTCAGCATGCACAAACAGAAATGGCATTTAAACGTGCTGAGAAAAAAGTTGCGACTTTTTCGGGAAATTTAACCAGCGATTTTCAAGCGATAAAAGATCGTTTAAATAGCGAACAACAAGCCTTCAAACAAACGATTGCAGAATGGCAAGCGTTAAAAACGCAAGCGATTGAGATGAAAAAAAATGAGTTTGCCCAGCGTATTCATGAAGTCGATGATAAGCTAAAAGATCAGTTTAGTGGCATTGAGGATAAACTTCGCAATCATGCGCAGCAAATTGAAAATTTGGTTAATCATTTAAAAGGCAAACATGTTTGATTAACACATAAACATGTTTAAAGGTTGACTGTGTCAAAAAAGGTAGGATAAAGTCCTACCTTTATTTTTGTGGGTTTGTTAGGTATCAATTAGTCTTCTAACGGATAAGAGGGTGAAAATGGGTCTAACAGTTCAATCAATGGGCGTTCATAACACTGCCCGCGCCAAATAAAATGTACTTTTGCATCACTAAAGGGTTTATCATCAAACCACAAAAATACCCCTTCCATCATTTTTGGCCAGTCATCCCAGCTAATTTCACCCACGCCCATCATCACCGCTAAAAACGCTGACAATAGCGTATCATGACTAACCGCCAGTAATAAATGTCCGTGCTTTGGCTGATGCTGAAATAAAAGCGCTAATAAATCCAAACCGCCTTTATGTGGCGCTTTAATCCCTGCCATGTCGCCCGCCAAAAAACGATTGATAAAATTGAGCGCACCAATTTGTTTGAATACCTTGCTCACTTCTTCATGGTCAACCACCAAACTACCTGGCTCTACCAACAGCGATTGGTGCGACACATTTCTAGAGATGCCAGCACCTGCTTGCATTAAAATCGCGGTATCAATACAACGTTGTATCGGGCTACTGATGCTATCTACATCCATCGAGTAATCTAAGTTAGCAGCCAACCAACGCCCCCAAGACTCCGCCAACACTCTGCCTTTTGGTGTTAGTGGTAATGCATAACTGGCAAAGCCATTTTTATCTGACATTTCGCGCAATGAATGACGGGTAAATAGTATTAATCGCTCATGTTTCGGCAGTAGCTTGACCGAGTCAATCATACTGGGCGGTAAATGAGCAGGCATGGTGTTGATTGAATTAGACATTTAAATACGCATTCCTTATATCTTTTTATCTTTGCACCATAAATTGATACTATAAATTGATGAGGTCAAAAATTTAAGCGATTAAATGAGATGTTACTGGGGGAAACTTGCCAATCATACCATGACTTCAATGACTTTGTGCCAGTCAAAAACTATCCCGGTACTACTGATTTCATTGGGGTAGGCTCTGGGATTGACAATAACACGTGTATGACCTTGCTGATAATCAAAGGCTTCATGGGTATGTCCATGCAGCCAAATATCAGGCGCAAAGTCGCTCTGTAACCATTCGCTCAAATCAACGACAAATCCCGCATTACTGGGAAAATTGGCATATTTTGGCGCGATAGATAATGGGCTAATGCTGTGATGTGTCATGACCACGGTGGGCATAGCATCTTTCTGGCTTTGTTTTAAGGCATTTTGCAACCATGCCCGCTGCCGCTGATGAATAGATACGGTATCTTGGGGCGTTAACAGTCGGTTATCATAATAAATCTCGCGATAATCGCGCATAAACTGCTGAGCAATCTCCAACGTATTATCTTGTGGTTGATATTGATAATCCGTCCAAAGCGTTGTACCAATAATTCTAACACCCATAAATTCAAAGCTCGCGCATTGTAAAAAATGCACTTGCGTATCTTGCGTCAATGTCTTTATTTGGGCATCTAACTCAAGAATATTATGACCAAAATACTCATGATTCCCCACAATCACAAAAGTTGGTTTCTCAAGTCGCTTTGATTCACCGATGAGCCATTCGATGCCCAAAAGCCCATTGGACGTGTCGCCTGCTACTAAAATAGCGTCGGCATTTGTATCAGGGATTTCACCAATCGGCAAATCCCTTCTTGCATAGCTATCAATATGTAAATCACTTAACACTTGAAAACGTACTGGCATACATGACTCGAAATTGATTATTTTAACGTATCCAAGATATAGTGCAGTTTGGCGGTGGGATCCGCTGCTGCCGTGATTGACCGCCCAATGACCAAATAATCAGACCCATTTGCTATAGCATCTTTGGGCGTGCAAATGCGGGTTTGGTCATTACTGGCGTCTTCTGGCAGCCTGATACCTGGCGTGACTAAAAGAAAATCCTTGCCGCAAAGCTGTTTAAGCATATTGGCTTCTTGTGCAGAGCAAACCACCCCATCAAGCCCTGACTGCTGAGTCAATAATGCTAGTCGCTTGACATGATTTTCTACCGAGTCGGTGATGCCCACTTCAGCCAAATCTTGCTGTGACATAGAGGTCAGCACCGTCACCGCAATCACTAAGGTTTGGTAATGTTGCGCCGATAAACGCGCTTTCACCGTTTGCATGGCGGTGCGCCCCGCACTGGCATGTACATTGACCATCCATACCCCCAAATCAGCCGCCGCTAATACTGCCTGTGCGGTGGTGTTGGGGATATCATGAAATTTTAAATCCAAAAACACTTCAAAATCACGCCGATGTAAGGATGCCACTAAGCTATTACCATATTTGGTAAACAGCTCTTTACCAACTTTCACCCGGCACAAGGTAGGGTCTAACTTATCTGCCAAGCTTAATGCCTGACGGTCATCCATGTTATCCAATGCCACAATAATGGGTGACTTGATAGCTGATTCGATGAGTGATGTTGCTTGCGGTGCTGCCACTTGATTCATAACAAACTGACTCTTTTTTTAACTCGATAGTATGCATTGATTATCGTACGGGTGGTAAATTAGGGTTGGCTGCGGTAGGTGCAATCGTTGCATTGCTGGTTTGCGCTAAATGCTGTTCATAATTATGCTGTGTTTGCATCAATTTTTCTTGGGTTTGCTTTAACTCTTTAGATAAGCGCTGATTTTCCAGTTTCATCTGTAACACACGAAATAAAATCACACCTATCAATAGCCCCGCAATGACCCCTAAAACAATGCTAATAATCAGCAGTAGCCCCAAACTCATTTGTGGTACTTGGCTAAACAGTAAATTTACTTCGACTTGGTTGTTATTCACCAATACCAGCATCAATGAATAACCAACGACCACGAACAACAAAATCGCTAACAGATAACGCATAGTTTCCTCCTTGGTTATTTTAATCAATCTACATTTTTGAATGCCACTATTATTACAGATAATTCAAAAAAAAGAGTGGATTTTTTGTCCACTCTTTTTTGATCAATCATATATTAAACCATAGCGTAAGTTCAACAACGTTAAATGACTCAAAAACCGCAACTAACGATGATGATTGACTGCCTCTCGCAATGCTTTGCCAGGTTTAAAATGGGGTATCGCCGTTGCTTTCACGGTAACTTTCTCGCCTGTTTTAGGGTTGCGTGCCACACGTGGCTCACGATGATGCAAACTAAAACTACCAAAACCGCGTACTTCGACACGTCCGTTTTGAGATAAGGTATCAACCATCAAATCAATGATTTGCTTGGTGGCTTCCTCAATGGTTTTTTCTGGTATATTCTCACATTCACTTGATAACCTAGTGATCAAATCAGATTTGTTTAACACTTTTTCCATACTACCCCTAACACGCTAAACGTAACTGTCGTAGTCTAAATTACAGAATGATGGTTTTAAAAACTTCGTTACAGTCCAATTTCATCCAATAATCTAATAACAATTCTAATAATGAAAAATTACATTTCATTACTTTTCTTCGCATATTATAACAAAACCGCACTAAATTCGTCGTCTTTTTTTAGACTAAATCTTTCATTTTGTTACCTAAAAGGCAAAAATAAAAAAAGCGACTAAGTTAGTCGCTTTTTTTATTGCTCACAAAACCGATTATTGGTTTTGTTGTTGCTCTTTGATTAAGTCACCAATCGTTTTTGGTTGGGTATCAGCTGCTGCATTTGAACTTAATGCTTTAATAGCATCACGTTGCTCTGCTTCGTCTTTTGCACGAACTGATAGATTGATACCGCGAGTTTTGCGGTCAACGCTGACAATTTTCGCTTCAACTTCATCACCGACATTCAGTACAGTGGTCGCATCATCTACTTTGTCCTGTTGGATTTCTGACGCACGTAAGTAGCCTTCTACATCGTCAGCTAGTTTTACTTTAGCGCCTTTGGCATCAACGTCAGTCACTACCCCTTTCACTACCGCACCACGATCATTTGATACTAGGTATTCATTGAATGGATCGCTGTTAAGTTGTTTGATACCTAAGCTGATACGGTTAGCTTCTGCGTCTACAGACAAGATGACCGCTTCAACGGTATCACCTTTATTGTAGTTACGAATCGCTTCTTCACCACTTTCAGTCCAAGAAAGGTCTGATAAGTGAACTAGACCATCAATACCACCTTCTAGACCGATAAAGATACCGAAGTCAGTGATTGATTTGATAGTACCAGATACTTTGTCACCTTTTTGATGGTTCTTATCAAACTCTTCCCATGGGTTTGGCATGGTTTGTTTGATACCTAGGCTGATACGACGACGATCTTCATCGATATCAAGGATTTGAACCATGATCTCGTCACCGATTTGTACCACTTTTGAAGGATGAATGTTTTTGTTGGTATGATCCATTTCAGAAACGTGTACCAAACCTTCGATACCATCAGCGATTTCAGCAAAACAACCATAATCAGTCAGGTTAGTTACACGTGCTTTAACGTTAGTACCTTTTGGATAGTTGTTAAGAACGTCTTGCCATGGGTCAGTGCCTAATTGTTTTAGACCTAAGCTGACACGGTTACGTTCGCGGTCAAATTTTAATACTTTAACTTTTAATTCTTGACCCACTTCAACCACTTCTGATGGGTGCTTGATACGGCGCCATGCCATATCTGTGATGTGTAATAGACCATCGATACCACCTAGGTCTACGAATGCACCGTAATCAGTTAAGTTTTTCACCACGCCGACCACTTCTTGACCTTCTTCCAGGTTAGATAGTAGTGCTTCGCGCTCTGCTGAGTTTTCAGATTCCATCACAGCGCGGCGGCTAACAACGACGTTGTTGCGTTTTTGATCCAGTTTGATGACTTTAAATTCTAGCTCTTTGCCTTCTAAGTGCGCCGTGTCGCGTACTGGGCGAGTGTCCACCAATGAACCTGGTAAGAACGCACGTACTGAGCCGATATCAACCGTGAAACCACCTTTAACTTTACCAGAGATAAGACCGGTTACGATCTCATTGTTTTCGTAAAGTTTTTCAAGTACGTTCCAAGTTTCAGCACGTTTTGCTTTTTCACGTGACAATAGGGTTTGACCCATGCCATTGTCAACCGCATCTACAACGACTTGAACTTGGTCGCCAACTGCTACTTCAAGCTCGCCTTGTTCATTCAAAAATTCTGAACGCGCAACGATACCTTCTGATTTTAGACCCGTATCTACGGTAATCCAGTCGCTATCAATCGCAACTACTTGACCAGAGATAACTGCACCGCGTTCTACGTCAAGTACTTGGCTTGCTTCAAACAGTTCAGCAAATGATTCCATCATAAAATTTACCTTTGTATAGCCGTAGCCTGTCCAGCACAGTACGGTTCAAATTAAGATTTTTTATAAACATAAGGCTGGTTTTAGTGCCTATAAAAAATCGATAAAACTTTTAAAAACTGTTAGTTAAAAAATAGTTAGTTAATTGTCAAACCACGCTCAACACACAGTTGCCAAACTTGGTTAAACACTTGCTCAGCATCGATCGCTGAGCTATCAATCACTATCGCATCATCGGCAGGCTTAGCCGGTGAGGCACTGCGTGTACTATCACGCTCATCACGGGCAATAATTTGTGCCAAAATTTCGTCAAAATCTGCCTGTTTGCCAGCATGGGTTAACTGACTGACTCGGCGCTCGGCTCGTGCCTCAGAGGATGCGACCAGATAAACTTTCAGCGTTGCATCGGGAAAAACTACTGTTCCCATATCACGCCCGTCTGCAATCAAACCCTTTTTTGGGTTGCCTTGCGACGTTGCCATATTTTTTTGTAAATCCAATAGCGCTTGACGCACCTTCGGGAATACCGCGACTTTTGATGCAAAGTTACCCACTTCTTCGGTGCGAATCACTTCGCTCACATCGTTGGCATTCACGAGCACGGTCACATGCTCAGAACCCGCTTTTGCGGCTGCAAACTCAATTTTCAACGATTGGGTTAAATCAGCTAGCGCAGCTTCATCAATGCTGCCCGTTAACAAACCCGCTTGGTGGGCTGCAAGACCCACAATCCGATACAGCGCTCCTGAATCCAAAATTTGATAATCCAGCAGCTTTGCCAGTCTTGCCGTCAATGTACCTTTACCTGCACCACTTGAGCCATCAATGGTGATGACGGGCAGGCTCGCGGTTAGATCAAAAGACGGTTGGGTTAACAATTGTGACATGCCATTCTTAGGAACAAAGCAAAAATAGTCGTATATTTTACGCCTGAAAGCTATTTTATACAAGTAATTTGACACAAGGATTGACTACATTGCGTATTATTTTTGCCAATGAAAAAATGCACAAAAAACGGGCAAAAAATGAGAAATGCACCGATACGCAGAGTAATGATTAACCATTGTGCGATAGAAGAAAAAAAGCTATCGACTTAAAGGATTAAGCATAAGCTCACCTTTAACAATCGCTCACCTTTAACGATCACCGACTAAAACTGCCAGAGCTTTCAGAATTTCCAAAATTTATAGCGTAAAGGTGGGTTTATCGGAGCTGAGATGACCCGCTAACAGGCGGTCAACTTCGTTTTTGATACGTAACCCTGCTTCGTCTTTGCCAAGCTGTAACGCATAGCCTGCAGGGCGCTGTGCCTGTGCGCGATGGTTGACCCACACCACTTTGCCATGCAGCGGCATTCTCTCACTCGAATTTGGCAAGGTGATTGCCACAAAGGCTTGACTGCCTAGTTGTTGCTGCTGGTTAGTAGGAATAAATAACGCACCGTTTTCAATAAAAGGCAGATAGCTAGCATACAATTTTTCAATCGTATCATAGTTAATGGTGGTGATACCGCCACGAGATGGCATTGCCATAATCACTGTTCCTTTTACTAACGCATGGGGTTACCAACGTATGGTGAATGATAAGTAATATAGATAATTGGGTAATATAGATAATTAAATAAATTAGCAATCAAGCATGGTGCTAAAAATTTTATCATAGCATAACTTATCTTGGATATGTTGCTGTCTATCTTGCCAGATTTGATCGATGACCTGTTGTAACTGGCTAATTTGCTTTAATGTCGGTGGTGGCTGCAGCTTGCCAAAATCCAAGTCATGGGCGGACGCTGAGATACCGACGGCAAATTGCCCCAATGGTACTAACAAGGCTTGCGACAAGTATAAAAAGTCCGTCAATGTCAGCGTTTTTTGCCAATAGTTGCTGGCTTGTACAGGCGTACGTTGTCCGCTACGAACTGCTTGAAAGCTGTTTATCCAAGTCTGGCGGTGTTGATACCATTCGCTGTTTAACATTTGCAGTGCCAAAAAGGGCGCATAACCAGACCATCCATTGACTTGTTGTAAAGTCACGGCATCGGTATTGGGCATTAATTGCTGCATCACTTGCATTGATTGAGCGGGGGTCACATGGCTCACTGAAAATGCCTGTAGCCGCGAGCGAATCGTTGGCAGTAGCTGCGAAGGACTATCGCTAATTAATAGCATTAATACATTTTCGGCAGGTTCTTCTAATGTCTTAAGAAGCGCGTTACTGGCTGCTAGAGTCATCGCATCCGCTTGGTGAATAACCACAATTCTTAATCCGCCACTCGACTGCGTGACAAACGGCTGTAATTCCCGAATTTCGTCAATCTTGATGCTATAACTTGACTGATGGGTTGGGGCTTGCGCCATCAGGGTATTATTTGCTTTAGATTTAGGCGACGCGTCACGCGCCACGGTGGGTGTGGGAATTTGATAAAGATCGGGGTGGGTATTGGCAATCAGCCATTGGCAACTTTGGCATTGCCCACAGGCAGTTGCCACACCTTGTACATTGTCCCGTTGATTCTCACACAATGCCCATGCGACAAACCGATACACAAAAGCACGTTTACCAGTCCCCGCATTGCCTGCAAACAACATCGCGTGCGGCAAGGCGTCTATATGGGTGGTCAAATACTGCCAAGTTGCCTGTTGCCACGGCAGTAAATCCATAAATAGCCACTGCTGTATCACCTGATGGTTGACGGGATCTGGATAGTAGTATTGGGTTACCTCATTGTGTGTTGATTCGATATTGGGTTGTTTGGTGCTTTTTGCTTGGGTAGTTATAGTCGATGCCATAGAAAAAAATCAGTCAACAGAGTAACTATAGTATAATCGCTGCGGCCATATAATCAATTAGGATAATCCGTTAGGTTGTTTTCTTGAATACATAAATGCGGTAACACGTCGCGTTATTTTATCCCTTACTGTCTTTAAACCTTGGCCCATAAGATTTTTGTTGCAAATAAATGATGGATTTTTTCTGATGAGTCGATTAAATTTTCATCTTAAGATATCTATTTTCGTATTTTTTCTTATATTTTTAATGCACCTTATTTAAAAAAACGATTCAATTTTCTGTTTACTTCGAGGTTAGTTTGACGAATTTATCGCAACCTAATAATCAAGATACGTTACCCAATGCCCAACATCATTATGATGCGGCGGATATGGCAGACCAATTAAAGGTGATGCCAACCTTAGAAGCGCGTTTAACTACTATTTTAAACGAAATTAATGCGCTGCGTGATTTTCCGCAAGTTGCGCTATTTAAACAACTGCTAGATACCCTGCGTAACCGTGCAAATGATGCTACGACCGCCAATGAACAGATGGCACTATTCGTTCGACTATTGCGCGGCAATCGTGTGTGGGCAGAAGGGTTTTGTGTGTTTATGCTTACCTTGATTAGTCGTTATCGTCAGGTGTCGCTATACACGGATTTGGGTATCTTGTCAGACGCTGGCTTTACTTCGCAATTTTTTGATTTGGTCGGTGAAAAGCTATTACCCTCTGTACCCGATGACCGCGATTTGATTGGCTTATTTAATGCGTTTTTTGCCACTCCAAAAACTCGCTACTGGGTGCGCTTAATCCATGAGCGCTGGTGGATTGAACTGATACTTATTCTTAAAGTACCCGCAGGCAAAGAAGCATTGGTGCAAGCGCTTGAAGCCAATGTGCTCAAAGCCATTACTATTTTAACTGCGCGTATCAACGGCATCGGGCTCAATGCTGATTTAATAAAGGCGTTTCCCAATCCGATTGACAATCAAGATACTTTCATTGCGCTAAATCGCGAAGTCGCTGAATTTGTCAGTCAATACCAGCTCAGCATGCAGCCAGGGGATGAACAAGCGATGCCCCAGCCTGAGGTGGATAGCAGTCAAATTTTAGTGTTGACCGACCAAGCGCGCACTATGATGCAAAACATCCGTCGCCGTATACATCGAACCGGTATTACTGTGCGTACCACCAATATGTTGGTGCGCCTTGAGCAAAGCCTGCAGCGTCTTGAATTGTTGGTGTCACTGCTATCTGACAACGATCATATCAAGAAAAAAACCATCATAGAGCTCATTAACACGTTGTATGAAGATTCATACCACCGCAGTAGTTTTAGATATTTATTTGGCATCAATACCGCGCTCTTGTCGCGCCGTGTGACTGAGACTGCCAGTAAGGTCGGCGAGCATTATATCAGTACCGATAAAGCGGGCTATCGCCGTATGTATAAAAAAGCAGCATTGGGTGGTCTACTCATCGGCTGTATGGCGACCCTTAAAATCCTAGGGAAATCCTTACCGCTGGCACCCTTTGGCGTGGCTTTTTTAAACAGTATGATTTACGGTCTTGGCTTTGTGGCAATTCATATCATTGGTGGTACAGTGGCAACCAAACAGCCTGCCATGACGGCTGCCGCGATTGCTTCAACCATCTCAGAGGTAAAAGGACGCAAAGCGGCACGATTTACCAAATTGACAGAATTGGTCGTTGATATCATGCGCACCCAGTTTATTGCCATTATGGGTAATATTTCAATTGCAATGCCGATTGCGCTACTGATTTCGTCCCTGTGGCTGTATGGACTGGGTCGTCCGTTAACATCGGAAGCTAGCGCAGAGCACTTGCTGCATGATCTCAACCCGTTTACCTCGCTTGCTATCTTTCATGCCGCGATTGCTGGGGTGTATTTGTATATTTCAGGATTGATTGCAGGCTATTACGATAATCTTGCGGTACACAACAAAATTGGCGAGCGTATCCGCAACCATCCTACCCTCAAACGGATGATGACACCTGTCACGTTATTGCGTTTTAGCGATTTTATCGAGCGCAATCTGGGTGCGATTATGAGTAACTTTTTATTCGGCTGCTTTTTGGGTAGTACGGCGACCATCGGTTATATTTTTGGCTTACCGCTCGATATTCGCCATATTGCCTTTGCGTCTGCCAACTTTATTCACGGGATTTTTAACATTTATGCCAACACGGGCGAGTTTCCAGAAATCGGTATTATTTTGGTCAGCCTATTTGGAGTGATGGTCATCGGTATGATTAACTTGTTGGTGAGTTTTTCACTCGCCTTAATGACCGCCCTACGCGCCCGTAATGTAAAAGTCTTTGAGTGGAAATTCTTATTTGAATTGGTCGCCTCGCATTTGATGACCCAACCCTCTGACTTTTTTATCCCGCGTAAACAGCCGATGAACTATGCGCTCATCGATAGCGATGGTAATATTATCTATGATGATAAACCGATTGCAAACGATGGTAAAAATAACAAGGGACATAAAACTGCCCTGACATCACAGCCAGAAGAACATCCGCATGCTACTACGCCCCATATCGACAATATCAGTCATACGGAAAAATTGACTGATGAAGAAATTGCAGAGAAAAAACAGGCAATTAAAGAAAAAGTGGTGCAAAAGGCGGTCAACAATATCACCCCAAATGACACGGCAAGCAAGCTACCCAAATAACCGATTAAATACTGTATGTTAAACACTCCAGACGTTAGAAACACAGAACGACTGTAAAAATACGCACCACTGTAAAAACATGATGCATTTTTTAAGAGATACAAGTTTGGAAGACAGAATTTTGAAAGATACAAGTTTGAAAAATACAATGAACCAACCCCCGACATCAATGAGTCCGACTCAATTGGCGCATCGGTTAAATGAGCTATTAAAAATTAATGAATTCCAAGATTATTGTCCCAATGGTCTGCAAGTGGATGGTGGGCAGCCGATACAGCACATCCTCACCGGTGTCACAGCCTCTGAGGCATTGATTGAACAAGCGATTGCGCACAATGCCCAAGCGATTTTGGTGCATCATGGCTATTTTTGGAAAGGGGAACCTGCGCCTTTAATTGGCATGAAAGGCAAGCGTATTCGTTTGTTGATGCAACACGGCATTTCCTTACTGGCTTATCATTTACCGTTAGACGCTCATCCCCAATTGGGCAATAACGCCCAATTAGCGCGAGCGCTGGGCTGGAGTGATTTGTCGCCGCTATACCCTAATGAAAAACATCCGATTGGTAATATCGTGGATTTAGCAGCGCCGTTGTCGATTGCAGCTCTCACCAACAAACTATCGACTACCTTAACCCGTCCGCCCCTACATTTATCCGGGGGTAATCAAACAATTTCGCGCATCGGTCTGTGTACGGGTGGCGCACAGGATATGATTGAGCAAGCGGCACAAATGGGTTGTCAAGCCTATATCTCCGGTGAAGTATCAGAGCGAACCACTCACATAGCCCGTGAGCTGGGTATTGATTATTTTGCCTGTGGACATCATGCCACTGAGCGAGGTGGTGTGCTTGCATTGGGGAATTATGTCAAAGAAAATCTTGCTTTGACCGTTGATTTTGTCGATATCGATAATCCCGCCTAAAATTGGGCAGTTTATTGACTAATTATTACCCGTTAGTTGCATTTTAGCGGGTTTTTTACGCTTTTTATCATAAATTTGCCATTCGTTACGTTCAAAAACATGACGCGTAACTTTAATTTCACTACAATACCCCCATTGTTTCATATAACTAACTGTATTGCCATGCAGTAAATATTGTTATTGTTTATTTATTTTATGCGTGCCATACGTTACCCTACGTTAAATTCTGTCTATAAGTGCTTGGGCTTATTAAACAATTTTTAATTTGCCAGTACTTACAAAAATTTTAACCCTTTTTCGGGTTGTACTTGATTATTATTTATTTCGATAGTTCTCTACGATAGATAGGGAATTATCACCGTCCTAGGTATAAGGGGAGCCAACCTGTTTGGCTCTTTTTTTAGCGTTAAGTTAATAACGACCTATTTTGGATGGAAGCTTTTTTGGCTAGATTTAGGATAGAGTTAGATAGTTAGAAGCCATGTACTTATGTGGCTTGGCTGATTAGTACTAGGTTTAACTGGTGCTTAGTTTAACTATCGATTCGGTTCTTAGTTTCATAAAATGTTTTCATTTGGCATAGTTGTTTTTTATTAATTTAACGTATCTAACGTATGTGCACCGTGGAGTGACACATGCCGCTAAACTCATCATTTGAGTATTGTGATGATTTGGCTTTGACCTATCCTGCGTCGATTTCGATGTCGGTCAAAGCATTTTTAAGCCCTTTAACTTTATACCCGTTTCAACATCCTTTATTACGCTTTAGTAAATACGCGACCCAATTTAAACGCTTGCAATTCTTTCCGATTCAATTCAAGCCTTGTTTGTGTGGGGTGATATCGCCAAAAATTGCCCAGTCTCATGTGCCAGCGGTGCCTAGCCATGTGCAAGATTTGGCGCAACTGGCTAATCCGTCTGCTAGTCTTATTAATCGCTTTATCAAGCCACTAAAATGGTTGAGTGCCAGTAAAAAGTTGGCAGCTGTGATGGGGATTGGTTTGCCCTTAGCTTATGTTGCAGCTCAGGTGGGCGTTACTGACAAAGTCGTTAATGGCAATGCTATCAATACCCTTGCCTCACCTACTAGCATGGTTGCAGCACCAAAAATGGCGACTTTTGATAGTATTCTATCTCAAAAGCAGCTACGTATTGCCACTGTCAATGGTAATACCACTTATTTTGCTCAAGATGGCTTTGAGCACGGCTTTGGCTATGATGTCATGCGCCATTATGCCAAGCGATTGGATGTTACCATAAGCACCCAAGTGTTTGCCACTGATGCCGACGCGATGGCGGCTGTCAAAACAGGCAAAGCCGATATCGCCTTGACCAATGTGTCAGATTATCAAAACGTGACTGCGTTATCATCGCTGAGTCTAAGCTGTGACAAAGATTATTTATCACAGCAGGGTCTCAACGAGCATGTTGCCATACAGCTAAATCCCAATGATATCAAACTCAATAATGATGTAAAAAACTTCCTGTGTGGCGGTCAATCGCTTACCCGTAACCAACATTTAGCGGCGTTTTATAGTCAAACACCATTGGCAGAGCCGTTTAATCAACAACATTTTGCCGATACCATGACACGCGTGTTGCCCACCTATGCGCCATCTTTTAAGCAGACCGCAAACAAATACCAGCTTGATTGGGAACTGCTTGTGGCAATGGGGTACCAAGAATCGCATCTCGATGCAGAAGCCACTTCGCCAACGGGTGTGCGCGGTATCATGATGCTGACCAATGCCACTGCCAATGCGATGGGCGTTGCTAATCGAACTGACCCGACGCAGAGCATCCAAGGCGGCGCTAAGTACCTCAGTCAGCTGCAACAGGAATTTGCCCAAGTGCCAGCATCGGATCGGGTATGGTTTACCCTAGCGGCTTACAATATGGGTCCACAAGCGATTAAAGATATCCAGCAGATTTTGCAAAAGCGCGGTATTGATGGCAACAATTGGGCAGCCGTGTATCAGTATTTAAAAGTCAATAGTCAAAGCAATAGCCGTTACGTGCAGTGCTTAGATTACGTCACCCATATCCGCAGTTATTTGGAAGCGTTAAAATTGGACAAAGTCAATCATCGTCAATTGACTTGATGAGTGTGGGTATAAAAAACTACACATTTTCAAAAAAGAATGGTTTAACGCCATTCTTTTTTTTATGCTATCACTTTGTGGTTTTTAAAAATTACTGAATTTATTGTTAATATTATTAATCTAAGGATACCACGTGACCCAGCTCCAGAATCAGCCCCACACTCAATCAAGCACTCAGCCTGTTTATACCACCCAATACCGTATTTATTTGGAAGATACCGATGCAGGCGGGATTGTGTATCACGCCAATCATTTAAAGCTGTTTGAGCGTTGTCGTCGCGATTGGTTACGTGCATTGGGGATGACCAGTTATTTTTATCAAGCGCATTCAGCCGAGGCTGTGAGTCACGACGTTACTCACCATAGCGATAGTGGCAAACCAGATATCCAATTTGTAGTGAGCCAAGCCAACATCCGCTATGTGCGTCCGATTCTGCTTGATAGCGAAGTCACCGTTGTGATTGAAACGGCAGACTGTAAATCTGCGTCATTACAGCTTGAGCAGCGGATTTATGATAGCCACCAGCAGCTTTTAAGCCAAGCTGAGATAAGTATTGTATGCGTGGCTACTCATAAAGATGAAAAAGGGCAAACCCAAGTTCGCCCTACCCGTTTGCCCAAAGCGTTTGTACAGCTGTTGCAGCTCGCTCGGTAACTGTATGATTGTTTTGCTTTACAAAGAAAGGTTATTTTGCTTTACAAGTTTGACAGATAACCTGCTCATCTTCTAGGCGGTATGCCATCATACTGCCGCCCCACACACACCCTGCATCCGTGGCTCTGGCATTTGCCAAATCCACTTTGGCTTTTAGCGCTGCCCAGTGACCAAATAAGATTTTGCGTTCGCGCGGCACTTGCCATTCAAACCACGGACGAAACCCCTCTGGCATTTTATCATCCAAACTGGATTTAAAGCTAAACTCTAGCGTGCCGTCCATTTGACACAGGCGCATACGGGTAAAATAATTGCAAATCGCTCGCATACGCGCGTAGCCTGTCAGCATATTTGACCAAGGAACAGCGGTATCGCTATACAGGTTTGGCAGCAGTCTATCGAGTTGCCATAAGCTACTTTGCAGCTGAGTTTGCAATTCTGACGCATGCATGGCTGCTTGGGTAATACTCCAGTTTGGCGGGATGCCTGCATGCACCATCACGGTTTTATCATTGGGATAGACAAGTAGCGGCTGGCGACGAAGCCAGTTGAGTAATTCATCACAATCTGGGGCGTCAAAAATCGCTTGTGTTCTATCCTTTTTCTTAATCTTTATGACACCACGCCATACGGCGATTAAGTTAATATCATGATTGCCCAATACCATTTCGGCAGCACCGGCTTCACAAAGACGTTTTACCAGACGCAGCGCACTTAGCGAGTCTTCACCGCGTGCAACGATATCGCCGACAAACCATAATTTATCTTGCTGTTCATCAAACCCAATTTGCTTGAGCAGTGCCTGCAAATCGGCATAACAGCCTTGAATATCGCCAATGACATATTGATGTCGAAAACCCATAACACCTCATAACATCTTGAAAGTAAAATTTTAAACAGCTATAAAAAAATTAACCGTTTGCCGCAATGCCATTTGCTAAAGTCACAAAATCCTGTACTGATAACGTTTCGGGACGCGCCAGTGGATTAAGTCCCCATGCCACAAGCTGGGGTTCTGTGACCGCAGGCAAAATTGGCGATTTTTTAAAAATCGCGCGCAGTGTTTTACGGCGATGATTAAATGCCTCACGCACCACAAGGGCAAACAGCTTTTCATCGTCAGCCACAATCGGTTTTTGTTGATAAGGTCTGAGCCGAAATACCGCACTCGTCACTTTGGGTGGGGGGTTAAATGCCCCATTTGGCACCGTCAGTAAATAATCGGCTTCACAATAATACTGCATCATGATGGATAAACGACCATATTCTCGGCTATCCACCTCTGCGGTGATGCGATCCACCACTTCTTTTTGTAGCATAAAATGCATGTCTTCAATGACATCGGCAAAACTTAATAAATGAAATAATAACGGCGTAGAAATATTGTATGGCAAGTTACCGACAATGCGCATTTTCTTGTCGGTGGTATGATTGGGGTTATCGCCAATGACTTGCTGGAATAGCGCATGGTAATCCACTTCCATGGCATTGGCTTTGACAATGGTTAAGCCGTCATTGCTATTGGCGCCAATACGAATGCGCAAGCTGTCTGCCAAATCGGTATCAAGCTCGACAACGGTCAAGCGATTGACTTCCTTGAGTAGCGGCTCAGTAATCGCGCCCATACCTGGACCAATTTCAACCATCAAATCATCGCGACCTGCATGAATACTGTCAATAATTCTCCCAATAATCACTTGATCATGTAAGAAATTTTGCCCAAAACGTTTTCTAGGCTGATGCGATAAAAAAGCAGAGACTGTCACTCAAAACATTCCTATAAAAATGAAATAATTATCAATGTTGCCCAGTCTGCGATAACCCTCACCGCAATCAGACACAAATCATTATCAAACCGCTCATTATAGCATAGCTTGACGCTCCATTATGACAATTTCATGACAACTCGAGATTCTCGCAATAGCATGGCAACAGCATGACAGCAATCTGCACCCTCGCTAAGTTTAAATTTTTGTAGTTCATGTCATGCTACAAATTTTTGATGCGTCAATCGCCTGTCGAATTCTGATGACTAAGTTGTTATAATGCAACAAATTTAACTAACCCTTTATTTAGTGAGCATTGTATGGGCTTTAATTGTGGTATCGTCGGACTGCCAAATGTTGGTAAATCAACCCTGTTTAACGCATTGACCAAAGCTGGGATTGCGGCAGAAAACTTCCCGTTTTGTACCAAAGATCCCAATACTGGGATTGTGCCTGTACCCGACCCACGTCTCAAACAACTTGCCGATATTGTCAAACCTGAGCGCGTTGTGCCCACCTCAATGGAATTTGTGGATATCGCAGGTCTAGTGGCAGGCGCCTCCAAAGGCGAAGGCATGGGTAATCAATTCTTAGCCAATATCCGTGAAACCGATGCGATTGCCCATGTGGTGCGCTGCTTTGATGATGACAACGTGATTCACGTCGATGGACGCGTCAACCCATTATCCGATATCGAAACCATCAACACCGAACTTGCCCTAGCTGACCTTGAAGCCGTCAGCCGTGCGATCATCAATGTCGGTAAAAAAGCCAAAGGCGGTGATAAAGACGCCAAAGCCATGCTGGATGTGTTTAACAAAATTGAGCCATTTTTAGCCGATGGTAAGCCTGCGCGCATGGCAAATTTGGACGAGGATGAGAAAAAAATTATCCGCAGCTATGGTTTAATCACTCTAAAACCGACCATGTATATTGCCAACGTGAGCGAGGATGGCTTTGACAACAATCCTTATCTTGACCAAGTACGTGAGTTTGCGGCAAAAGATGATGCGTTGGTCGTCGCGCTATGCAACCAAATCGAATCAGAAATCGCCCAGCTGGATGACGATGAAAAACAAGAGTTTTTAGAAAGTATGGGTATGACTGAGGCAGGACTTGACCGTGTGATTCGCGCAGGTTACGAGCTGCTTAATATGCAAACGTATTTTACGGCAGGGGTCAAAGAAGTGCGCGCTTGGACGGTAAAAGTCGGTGCCACTGCTCCTGAAGCGGCAGGCGTGATTCATACCGACTTTGAGCGTGGTTTTATCCGTGCCGAAGTGATTGCATTTAATGATTTTATTGAATACAACGGTGAAAAAGGCGCGGCAGCGGCAGGTAAATCTCGCCTCGAAGGTAAAACCTACATCGTGCAAGATGGCGATGTCATGCACTTTAGATTTAATGTCTGATTGTGCACGCATACGCCGATTGATATAAATAGGCAATTTTAGTTGCCTATTTTTTGCAAGTTTATTTTTTAAAAATGCTTGACTTGTATTGCAAGTCACTATCTTAATCCCTATAATATGCGTTCGTAATTTTGAGAGCCCTCGTTTCCCAGACACTCACTCTCAACTATTAACTCAAAAAGGTTTTTAAACATGAAAACTATCAGTGCTAAACCACATGAAGTGACACACGATTGGTACATCGTCGACGCTGAAGGTAAAACATTAGGTCGCTTGGCGAGCGAAATCGCATCACGCTTACGTGGCAAGCATAAGCCTTCTTACACCCCTCACGTTGACACAGGCGATTATATCGTTGTGATTAATGCTGAGAAAGTTGCCGTGACTGGTAAAAAAGCGCAAGACAAAAAATACTACCGTCACACCGGTTACCCAGGTGGTATCAAAGAGACTAACTTTACCAAACTTATCGCACATAAACCCGCTGACGTACTTAACAAAGCCGTTAAAGGTATGTTGCCAAAAGGTCCATTAGGCTATGCGATGATTAAAAAGTTAAAAGTTTACTCAGGTACTGAGCATCCTCATACTGCTCAACAACCTCAAGTATTAGATATCTAAGGAGTAACACATGGAACGCAATTACGGTACAGGTCGTCGTAAAACTTCAACAGCTCGTGTGTTCTTATCTGCGGGTACAGGTAATATCGTCGTCAACGGTAAACCACTTGATCAATACTTTGGTCGTGAAACATCAGTAATGGTTGTTCGTCAACCTTTAGAATTACTGGATGCTGCTAGCAAATATGATATTTATGTGACTGTAAAAGGTGGCGGTATCAATGGTCAAGCGGGCGCGATTCGCCACGGTATTACCCGTGCATTGATCGAGTCAGACGAAACCTTAAAACCAGCGCTTAAAGAAGCGGGCTTTGTGACTCGTGACGCGCGTGAAGTTGAACGTAAAAAATTGGGCTTACGTAAAGCACGTAAACGTCCCCAATTCTCAAAACGTTAATATTTTTCGTGGTCGAAATTCTCGTATCGACCGCGTTTTTTGGCGTTTACAAAAAAGACTCTTGTTTACTGCAAGGGTCTTTTTTATTTACCTTAGGTTTATTTGTATGGGGTAATTTATTTTATTGCAAAAATAGCATAAAATAGCAAAATTAGCGTAATTTAGGCACAGCTAAGGTGGCAATTCTGTAACAACTGATTTACAATAGCCACAAACCCAGTGTGGGAATATGGTTACCCACTTCATTAATCTGGAGGAGTTCTTAATGAGCCATGCCGAAGGCGTCGACGTTAAGCGTCGAAGAGTTTTAATCGCATCCACTGCCGCTATGGGCGCAGTCGGTGTCGCTGCTATTGCTACGCCGTTTGTGCGTTCATGGTATCCAAGTGCAAAAGCAGAAGCTGCGGGCGCACCTGTTAGCCAAGACCTAAGCAAACTCGAAGCAGGACAAATGATTGTTATCAAATATCGTGGTAAACCAATTTATCTTGTCAAACGTACCAAAGAGATGATGGATAATTTATCAAAAGTAGAATCATCACTTGCCGATCCAAAATCAGAAGGTTCATTACAACCTGACTACTGCAAAAATAATAGCCGCTCAAAAGACAATAGTGAAGTTCTAGTGTGTGAAGGGGTTTGTACTCATCTAGGTTGTGCACCAGGTTATCGTCCTGATGTCGGCGCAGCAGATTTGGGTGGCAGCAGTTGGGTTGGCGGATTTTTATGCCCCTGTCACGGCTCAAAGTATGACTTAGCTGGCCGTGTTTTTAAGGGTCAACCTGCGCCTCGTAATTTGCCAGTTCCTGAGTATAGCATCAGCGGTACTATCTTAACGGTGGGGGCATAATATGAGTGCAAAGAAATTTATGCATTGGGTGGATGCGCGCTTTCCAGCGACAGAAACTTATGAATACCATATGTCAAAGTATTACGCACCAAAGAATTTCAACTTTTGGTACTTCTTTGGCGTATTATCGATGGTGGTATTGGTCAATCAGTTAGTGACGGGTATTTGGCTCACCATGATGTTCAACCCAAGTGCAGAAGGCGCATTTGCTTCTGTAGAATACATTATGCGTGATGTACAAGGTGGTTGGTTAATCCGTTATATGCACTCAACTGGTGCTTCGGCATTCTTCGTGGTCGTCTATCTGCATATGTTCCGTGGCTTGTTGTATGGTTCATACCAAAAACCCCGTGAACTTGTTTGGCTCATCGGTATGGGTATCTATCTGTGCTTAATGGCAGAAGGTTTCTTCGGTTACTTATTACCTTGGGGTAATATGTCTTTCTGGGGTGCCCAGGTTATTTTAAACCTACCAGCAGCGATTCCATTTATTGGTGATGCATTGGGAGAATGGGTAAAAGGTGACTATATCATCTCTGGTATTACCTTAAACCGTTTCTTCGCGTTGCACGTCGTTGCGATTCCTTTGATTTTAGTGGGTCTGGTATTTGTTCATTTGGTAGCATTACACCATGTTGGGTCTAACAACCCAGATGGTATTGATATCAAAAAACTTAAAGATAAAAATGGTGTACCTCTTGATGGCGTGGCTTTCCACCCGTACTACACTGTGCATGATATGATTGGTATCGTGGTATTCTTTATCATTTTCTTTACCGTGGTATTCTTCTTCCCAGAAGGCGGCGGTTTCTTCCTTGAGCCACCAAACTTTGAAGCAGCAAACCCACTTAAGACACCTGCTCACATTGCCCCTGTTTGGTACTATACGCCTTTTTATGCGATGTTACGTGCAACTCCATCTATGTTTGGTTCAGCCCTGCCGGGTGTTATTGTGATGGCAGCATCAATTGCTATTTTATTTGTATTGCCTTGGTTAGACAAATCGCCTGTGCGTTCAATGCGTTATAAAGGTATGTTGTCAAAAATTGCACTTGCTATCTTTGTTGTTAGTTTCTTGATCTTAGGCTACTTAGGGGTAATTCCATCAAGTGATACCGCAACGATTGTGGCACGTATTTGTACTATTTTGTATTTCTTGTTTTTCTTGCTAATGCCAATCTATACATCGATTGAAACTTGCAAACAGCCACCTGAACGTGTAACTGGAGGTCACTAATGAAAGCGGTTAAAAAATTAGTTGCTGGATTGGGTTTGACAGTTGCACTAGGTTTGGGCGCGACAGCCGCACAAGCTAGCGAAGGCGGCTGTGGCACTTACAAAACAGTTGATGGTAAAGAAGCGCATTTGGCGTGTGAAACCGCCCCTGTAGATTTGACCAATAAAGCGTCTATTCAACGTGGTGCCTCATTATTCATGAGTTACTGTGCAGGCTGTCACTCAGCGCAATATGTTCGCTACTCAAAAATGTACAAAGACTTGGACATTCCAAAAGAGTTGGTGGAAAAATACTTGATGCTGACCACTGACCAAGTCGGTGACCACATCAATGCAGGCGTAGACCCAGAGCTTCAAAAGGCTTGGTTTGGTGCCCAGCCACCTGATTTGTCACTTGAGACGCGCCTTCGTGGTAATGATTGGGTTTATACGTACTTGTTAGCCTTCTATGAAGATCCAAGTCGTCCTTGGGGTGCCAACAATATCGTACTGCCGAATGTTGCCATGCCGTTCGTCCTTCATGATATGCAAATGAATACCTCAAAAGAAGAATATCGTCGTAACATTGGTGATATCGTCAACTTTATGGCGTGGATGGCAGAGCCGCAAGCGCACCAACGTAAAGTCTATGGTTTTTGGGTCATTTTATTCTTACTTGCGTTATTAATTCCAGTGTACTTACTCAATAAAGAATTCTGGAAAGACGTTAAATAAGCGTTGATACAAAAAATTAACTAATGGTTGATATAAGAAAAGGTAGCTTAGGCTGCCTTTTTTTATGCGCATTTATTGCTTGGTTGGTATGATAACTTTGACAGTTATTGCTAATTCAGTCATTTTAAGCTAGGCTTACCCTTTACGCTGATACAGCTTATTATTTTTAACTATGTTGACCCCTACTTCGAACACCCCGTTGATTTATGCCGATGATGGCTACCTAAGTCACCAATTAAGGCTGGTTTTACTTGAGAAAAAAATAGAATTTACTGAGACGAACATTCGTGATGATGAGGATTTTGCCGAAGATTTACCTGATATCAATCCTTACAACACGCTACCGGTATTTATTCATCGTGAATTGATTTTATATAACAATCGCATTATTTTTGAATACCTTGAAGAGCGCTATCATCAGAACAAACTGCTACCTGAAAATCCGATTGAAAAGGCACAATACCGTCAATTATGGTGGCGCATTGAGAAAGATTGGATTAAATTGGCAGATACGCTATTGACCGATAAGGATACATTAGATGTCAACCAAGCAAAGATTGCAAGAAAGCAACTGACTGAATCTCTGGTTACCATAGCGCCGCTGTTTGCCCATAAAGCTTTTTTTCTTTCAGATACTATGGGTGTATGTGATTGCATTTTGTCATCGATTTTATATCGCTTAAAACCCATGGGTATTGAATTGCCGCTGCACCTATGCCGTCCGTTGTATCAATATATGGAGCGGATGTTTAATCGCCCAACCTTTAAAACTAGTTTAAAATAGTAATCATTAAAATAAGAGAATCATCATGGAAAACGACTTTCAACTCACCCCGACTCGCCCTTATATGGTACGCGCTATTTTTGAATGGCTTGAAGACAATAACCTAACCCCACATATCATGGTCGATACGACACAACCCAATGTCACGGTGCCTGTCGAATATGTGCAAGATGGTCGTATCGTACTTAATATCGCTAGTCGTGCCACAGGTAATTTGGTCATTAATAATGATTTTATTAATTTTCATGCGCGATTTGGCGGCGTTTCGCAAGAATTATGGGTACCGATGCAAGCGGTGATGGGGATTTATGCCAGAGAAAATTCACAAGGCATGTTCTTTGACCCAACGGAATACGATAATGCCCCGCAATCTGAAATCAATGCCAGTCAACCAGCAGAGTCCACCGACGCACAACGTCCAAAACGTGAGAACAAAGCAGGGTTAAAAATCTTGGATTAGTGCATTGTCACTGGCAATATGGGTTTAATTTTGTTAAAATAATCAATTACTTTTTTAGTTTTGAATAGGATAACCATAGTCATGGCACGTGTCACTGTAGAAGATTGTCTAGAAAATATCCACAACCGTTTTGATTTGATTCTTATTGCCAGTAAACGTGCGCGCCAAATCGCACGCGGTGTATCAGAACCTATGGTTGAGCGTGAAAATGATAAACCAACCGTACTTGCCCTGCGCGAAATCGCTGAGGGCCTTGTGACTAAAGAGATTTTAAATCAACCTGAGCGCGAATTGCCTAACAAATTTCACCATGTTGATTTGAGCATTTCAAGTGGTCATGGATTCTAATGGTAGCTTAAGCCACTGTTACTAGTTAGCGACTATTATTTTATAAAAAGTCACCTTTTTTAGGTGACTTTTTAGTTGAATTAAACGTGGAATGAAACGTGGAATTATATGTAACTTAGCTTGACAATTCGCAGTAATTTTGCGAATAATTAAGATATCTTTATAATACGTTTTTGCTAACTTTAGCTGGTTTGATACCAGCTATTTTTATCCAACCGTTTTTTATGATAGAGTTAACTGCTGACCAGGACAATATGAATTTTTTAGCAGGTTAAACCTATCGATCGTACGTTGAGGGCACATTTTTGAATATATCAACTTTACCAAAATTAAGCCATCCTGATGTGGATATTGCACAGTTTGACCTAATGCGTGTATTGGATTATTTGGATGATGACGAACAGCAAATTGTTCTCAAAGCCTGTGCCTTTGGCGACCAAGCCCATATCAAAGATAAACGCAAATCTGGCGAGCCTTATATCACCCACCCTATGGCGGTAGCGGAGATTTTGGGTAGTTTTCGCATGGATGTCGATACCATTGTGGCGGCGATTTTGCATGATACCGTGGAAGATACGCCTACCACTGAAGAAGATTTGACCCGAGAGTTTGGCAAGGCAGTTGCGCAAATCGTCAATGGTGTCACCAAATTAAAATCCTCCAATGAAAAACACATCAATAAAGCCGCGACTTTTTACCGCATTATTACCGCAACGCTAGAAGACCCGCGCGTGTTGATTGTCAAATTGGCTGACCGCTTGCACAATATGACCACCATTGAAGCTGTGCCTGAAAAAAAACAACAGGCAACCGCACAAGAAACGTTGGATTTTTATGTGCCGTTTGCTCGTACGCTTGGGCTTAATGATTTAGCCGACTATATCGAGATTTTATGTTATCGCAGCCTAAATGCGCCTATGTATAACAAGTTATCCGATAAGCTTATGCAGCATGGTTTGGGGCGCACCTTTCAACAAGAAGCTATTCATAACTATTTAAATATCGTTTTGAGCCGACTGGATGTTAAAGGTTATGTCAAAGATGTCGATAATCGCGTGACTTTGTTTCGCCAGTTCTTTAAAAACCGCGGCGAAATCACCGATTTGCTGTGGCATTATGAATTTATGCTGGTCATGGATAAAGTGGAAGACTGCGACCAAATCGCCAAGTATTTTATCAATAAATACCAAATTGCGCCTGAGTGTATCGAAGACAATATCCGCCATCCGCGTGCGGGGGGCAACCAATCACTGACCATTACCTATAAAAACGGCCATGATACCATCAAAGTGGTCATTCTGACTAAAACCATGCTCAAAACCACCCGTTTAGGGATTTTGATGGGTGAAGCAGCATCGCCTCTTAGCCAGTCGGTAATTCAGGCCTCTCTACGCAATCTGCAAAACTTGATTGCCGACAATGAAAGCGATATCGAAGAGCAGCCGTCTGATGCGGTGACGGTGGTCGATAAACTGATTGATTATCTTCACGAACGTAAAATTATTTGCTATACCCCAAACGGTGATGCTTATGAGTTGCCGCGCGGCTCCACAGCGCTTGACTTCGCCTATACTATCAGTACCCATATCGGTAACCGTGCAACCGGCGCTGAAATCAATGGCGTAGAAGCCAAACTGGGTACGATTTTGAAAACCGGCAATAGGGTCAAAATTCATACTGACCCCAATGCGATTCCAAAAGCGGAGTGGCTGGGTTTTGTGGCAACCAATAAAGCGCGGCGTGCGTTGTTTGAATGGTTAAAAGGCTTAAATCCTGAGCAAAAAGAGCACGAAGGTAAAACCGCCTTTGAGCGCGCGCTTAAAACGCAAAATCTTTCACTCGCTGATTTGAGCGATGAACAATGGCAATTGCTACTTGATTGGCGGGGCTTACAGGATAAAAGTGCGTTCTTTACGGAGTTTACCACAGGTAAATTGCTGCCGCAGATTGCCGTTTCGCGTTTATTGACTCAAGAGGAGCTTGCCAAAAACCAAGCCAGCGCCCATGCCGCTAACCAACCGCAAAGCTTGATTGCGGATGCCGCCAATATGGAGATGAATTTTTCTAGCTGTTGTCATCCTGTGTATGGCGACCCGATTGTCGGGCATATTTCAAAAAATGGCTTGGTGGTGCATCGACACAAATGTTTTTCAATTGATGAAATTCGCCGTGTCAATGAATACCAAGTGATTCCGCTACATTGGCGAGTGTCTAACAGTAAAGATGAGGTATCAAAGCGTATTTATTTTGATGCCGCGCTAAAAATTAATCAAAACCTGACCGATGAGCAAATCAGCGATTTAATCTTTATTGTACGTGATACTCAGGCGGGTTTTGAATATATCGAACAGCGTAATGGCTATACCTTGCTGTTTGTGGTGGTACAAAGCCGCGACCAGATTGCAAGCTTAATTCAGCGCCTACGCACCTTCTTGGGCTATCCCAATATTGTAAGGCTGTATCAATGGAATGACGAAGTGCTACTTTCTCAGAGCCAAAACACGTCTGCGCCAAAAAATAAAGATATTTTATAAACCCATCATACTGTAATAGGAAATAATATGAGCCGTGACATCATTCATACTGACAATGCCCCTGCTGCGGTAGGCACTTATTCACAAGCCGTGAAGGTTGATAAGACTGTCTATATTTCAGGTCAAATCGGACTCGACCCAAATACCATGACCCTAGCCGATGGCTTTGTCAATCAGGCCAACCAAGTCATGTCAAACATCGATGCTATCTGCCAAGCCGCAGGTGGTTCGTTAGCCAATGTGGTGAAGTTTAACGTCTCCCTCACCGATTTGGCAGATTTTTCTGCCTTAAATGAGATTTTTGCGGCGCGCCTAACTGCGCCCTACCCTGCCCGTGCCGCGGTGCAAGTGGCCGCCTTGCCAAAAGGTGCGGTGGTCGAAATTGAAGCGCTTTTGGTTTTAGATTGATTTTGGTTTTAGATTGATTTTGGTTTTAGATGAATGTTAACCCGCTCAAATGGAAGGTGAGTTACAAGACTTGCCTTTTTTTATGTCAAATTTTTGCCCATCTGACCACAGTTTAACGCCTAGAATTGGGCTATAATTTAACCCTACAACAATTTTTAAAGGTGTGTTTTGCTAATCCAAGTTGCCTTACCTGTGCCCATTGATTCGGTGTTCGATTATCGCGTTGTGGGCGATGCGTTGCCCGCGATTGGCTGCCGCGTCCGAGTACCGTTTGGTGCGCGCAAATTGGTCGGCATCGTGGTGGCGCATATTGAGCACAGTCAGCTTACGCAAAATGCGATTAAACCTGTATTGGACATACTTGATGAAGTGCCGATTGTCGATGAGGCTTTGCTAAAACTTGCTTATTGGCTGTCTGCTTATTACTGCTATCCGCTTGGCGATGTGTTCGCTGTCATGCTGCCGACGTTAATTCGCCAAGGAATGACGCTCGACTACCGACAATTATGTTGGCGACAATTACGCGATGCCACTGACGCGGATTTTTCCGCCACTGCAAAAAAACAACGCCAACAATTTGCTTTATGTGAATTGGTCATCAACTCGCATGGCAATTCGCATAGCAATGACACAAAGCTTGTAACTGAGTTTGCGCTGATAGACCATGGCGTTGAACCCGCTTATTTAAAAAAATTTGAGCAAAAAGGTCTGATTGCGCCTGTTTATCAAATGCCGTCTTTACCCAAGCTTGCTAAGCTTGCCACCACGCCGCTCACCTTAAATTTGCAGCAACAACAAGCGGTGCAAAAAATCACCCATGCCTGCCAGCAGCCACACTATGAAGGTTTTTTGCTCAATGGCATTACGGGAAGTGGCAAGACCGAAGTGTATTTGCAAGTGATGCAAACGGTACTGGCACAAGGCAAACAAGTGCTTATCTTAGTGCCAGAAATTGGGCTGACCCCACAGACCAGACAGCGATTTGCCGAACGATTTGAAGCCCAAGTATTGATGCTACATTCGGGACTTAATGACACCGTGCGGCTTGATGGCTGGCAACAATGCCGACTGGGCTATGCGCAAATTATTATTGGTACGCGTTCGTCAGTGTTATACCCATTTGCTAATTTAGGGCTGATTATTGTCGATGAGTCTCATGACCAATCTTACAAACAGCAAGACTCTCTGCGCTATCACGCTAGTGACGTGGCGCTCTATCGGGGGTTTCAGCTTAATTGTCCGGTGATTTTGGGCACCGCGACGCCATCGCTTGAAAGCCTGTATTTGGTACAACAAGGTAAACTTACCGAGCTTACTTTGACCCAGCGTGCAGGCGATGCCAAACCTGCCATCATGCAGCTGATTGATGCGCGCCAACAAGCATGGCAAAACGGTTTGGCGCAAAGCTTAATTCAAGCCATTCGGCAAACGTTAGATAAAGATGAGCAAGTATTGGTATTTTTAAACCGTCGTGGCTACGCGCCCATCTTATTGTGTGATGCTTGCGGTTGGCAAGCAGACTGCCCGCGCTGTGATGCGCATTTGACAGTGCATTTTCAGCCAGTGGCAATGCTAAAATGCCACCACTGCGATTGGCAACAGGCCATCCCGACACATTGTCCCAGCTGTGGTAGTAGCAATCTTGACCCTGTGGGCATGGGTACGGCGCGGATGGTTGAAGGGTTAACTGAGCTTTTCCCCGATGTGCCTGTGATTCAGATTGACCGCGATACCACGCGTAAAAAAAACAGTTGGGAGCAAGTGTATCAGCGTATTGCTGATAACCCCAAAGCCATTTTGGTGGGCACGCAAATGGTGGCAAAAGGGCATCATTTCCCCAATGTGACGTTGGTTGCAATCCCCAATGCTGACCGTGGTTTTTTATCCTCAGATTTTCGCTCGCCTGAGCATACCGCCCAGCTGATTATCCAAGTGGCAGGTCGTGCAGGTCGTGCCGATAAAGCAGGTCTGGTACTGATACAAACCCTGCAACCTGAAAATCCTGCGTTACTGACTTTGGTACGTGAAGGATATCTGAGTTTTGCCCAGCAATTATTGGCTGAGCGGCGCATGTTGGGATTGCCGCCATTTACTTACGCTTGTTTGGTACGGGTGGAAAGCAAATCGTTAGAAAACAATCAGCAAATTTTGCATCAAGCGATTGCGCTATTGCCATCACGCCAACACATGACAGCCTTGGGTATTGCCATTAATGGCCCGGTGGATGCGCCGATGGCAAAGAAAAACAGTCGCTATCACTCGCATTTACTGATTTTGACCAAAACACGCCACGTTCGCCAGCAGCTATTGTCGGACTGGTGGCGACAGACAATTGCGTTGCCATCGGCAAAGTATGCCAGACTATCGATTGACATTGATCCAATGAGTTGGTCTTAATAGTACTAGCAAAACCATTGCTTTTTGTAGACCGCTTATTTCACGATGATCTTTAAATGGGCTTTTTTCAAGTCGCTGATTGGGCTACAATTTAGCTAATTTTTACCATTAATTAGGGTAAGTAAATAACAATGACCTCACAACCGCTTCAAGATTCAAAGCAGCCCACTGGCGCGCACCCTAATGAGCATAATCATGGCAACAATCACCGCCATGAGGACGCTGATCACAGCCACAACCACAGTCACAGCCATACCGATAATCAGCGTATCATCACGATAGCGTTTGCTATCATTGCCAGCTATATGATTGTTGAAGTCATCGGCGGTTATATTACCGGCAGTTTGGCGTTGTTATCAGATGCAGGTCATATGTTTAGTGATGCGGTGTCACTTGCCATGACTTTGTTTGCGTTTATCATCGGTAAAAAATCTGCTACCTCCCATAAAACTTTTGGCTATCGCCGTTTTGAGATTTTGATTGCGCTCATCAATGGTCTGACGCTACTGATTATCAGTGCAGGCATTGTGTATGAAGCCGTGCTGCGTTTTCAGCAGCCGCCACAAATCGCCACCACGGGTATGCTAGTTATCAGTACTATTGGGCTTATCGTCAATTTGGTGGTCGCCAAACTGATGCACGGTGGTGATACCGATAATCTCAATATGAAAAGCGCTTATTTACATGTATTAAGTGACTTGCTAGGCTCGGTGGCTGCGATTATTGCCGCTATCGTGATTATGCTGTTTGGCTGGGTGTGGGCGGATGCGGCGGTGAGTGTTTTGGTGGCGCTACTGATTGTTCGTAGTGGCTATGCTGTCGTCAAAAATGCCGCCCATATCTTGATGGAAGGCGCGCCCAATGATATTGACCAAAGCGTTATTATACAAACCCTCTCTGCCCACCCAAACGTGTTATCGGTTCATGATTTACATGTCTGGACGATTACCAGCGGCTTACATAGTTTATCTTGTCATATCATCGTCCCAAGCTCGCTTACCCTGCAGCAAACTGATGCGCTATTATCAGACTTACAACACGAGTTACAGCATTTAGGCATTGGGCACAGTACCATTCAATTTGAGAGTGATTTGCATGCGCACTCCGCGCAGTTTAATTGTGACATTACCCGCGCACCCCCTGTCCATGCGCATGCGCACTAACCGACTTTTTGACCTAAGGTGCCAAAAAATCGGTGCTGCCGCTGAGCGTTTTTTAGTTTTTGTTTTGTGGTGTTTGCTGTTTGCTTGCTTAATTTTTCTTATGATTAACTGCTTAATTTTGCGCATTACTTAGGCTAAATATGTTAGGATGAATCAGCACGCTGCTGTGGCAAGCCTTATTTGCTAAACGCTTGCTAAACGTTTGCCAAATAATTAAACATCTGTATTTAATATCTATATTAAGTTTCTATTAAATCTATATAAAAATCATTAGCTTACTGGAGGTAAACGCGTATGACACACCGTTCTGCACCTTTCGTGGCACCCAACTTGCATCTCACCCAATCTGATGGCTCAGACAACTCAGATAATGGCAATTCCTCAGCATTGCTGGTCGATGAAAAGGCGCATAAAAAACAGGTCAAGTTATTGCTCTCCACCTTGCAAGCTGATATTGCCCAGTTTCGGGATAACTTTTTTCCGCCGCCCTATCTCACCCAAATTCAAGACTTGCCTATTTATGCAGGCAATTTGGCAGAGGTGCAAAGCTATGAGCAAACCTGGCAAGCTCTGATTGATCGCGCCAAAGGGTTTTATCCTTCAGCAGGATTGCCGCCTGATTATCTGCCATTACCCGCAAGCCTTGAGATACCGCAGTTTATTTATCATGTGCAAAAACTACATTTGACCCGTACCAAAGCCAAAGAATCCAAAAATTTTGGGTCAGTGGGTGCACTGGTTGAAAAATGCGGTCCGTATGAGGATGCCCAGTTGATGGCGATGGAAAATGCCCTAGCCAAAGGCGAAGACGTGCGGCTGGTGGCGCATCGTGAATTCATTGATTTACGTGCTTATGTGTTTTGTCGCAATCCCAAAGGTGAATTGCTAGAGCCTGAACGGATTCGTTTTTATCGCACAGGTTTGGTGATTCAAACGTTAGCAGACTTTAAAGTGGTGGACAGCCGGCAAACTCCCCGTAAAAAACGCAATGACGCCTATAAAAATGCGATTGCCAATAACGGGATTTGGAAAATTTTTGTCAAAAATTAAAAATAATTGAGGTTTTGTATGTTTGTGCTTGCTGCCAGTGTTAATAGTTCTATGATGCTTGACGCAACTATCTTTTTGGGTGCAGCAGTGATTTTGATACCGCTTGCAAAGCGTTTTGGTATCGCCACGGTATTGGGTTATTTGTTTACAGGCTTATTGCTGGGTCCAAGTTTTTTAAAAGTTGCGAGCAACCCCGATGACTTGCTGCATTTTTCTGAATTTGGCGTCGTGCTGTTATTATTTATTATTGGTTTAGAGCTACAGCCCTCTCGGCTTTGGGCACTTCGGCAACAGATTTTTGTGTTAGGCGGGCTGCAGGTGATTGTCACGGGCGTGGTGCTGATGCTGCTATCGTGGTATTTTTTAGATATTCGGCTATCAAATAGCTTTGTCATCGGTTTTGGCTTGGCGCTGTCATCAACGGCGTTTGTGTTGCAGTTATTGGGTGAAAAAAAGCAGCTTGCCACCACGCATGGTCAACAAGCCTTTACTATTTTATTGTTTCAAGATATCGCGGTTATTCCTTTACTTGCGGCATTGCCATTTTTGTCGGGCGCGCAAGAGCAAAATTACGATTGGATTTATTTTGCCAAAGTCATCAGTGTTTTTACTGGCTTGATATTTGTCAGTCGGTTTATGGTACGCCCTTTCTTTAAGTTCGTGGCGTCTAGTGACGCCACCGAGCTGCTCACCGCCACAGCGTTGTTTATCATACTGAGTGTGTCGCTATTGATGAATTATATAGGCTTGTCAATGGCACTTGGGGCATTTTTAACCGGTGTGCTACTGGCTGACTCCGAATACCGCCACGAGTTAGAGGCAAGTATTGAGCCATTTAAGGGGTTGCTGCTTGGGCTGTTTTTTATGTCAGTTGGTATGCTCATCAACGTCAAATTAATTGTCGCAAAGCCCTTACTCATCATTGGCTTGGCAGTATTGCTGATGCTCATTAAGTTTGTGGTGCTGACAATCATTGCACGGCTCATGGGCAACAAAAACGAAAGTAGTATCCGTCTTGGGGTGACGCTAGCGCAAGGCGGGGAATTTGCGTTTGTACTGTTTAGCGTGGCGACCGCCCAGCATCTGTTAACCCGTGAACAACAAAATATTCTAAACCTTGTGGTGACTGTCTCAATGGCAATGACGCCACTGGCATTTTTGTTACTGGAAAAAATTGGCAATCCGATATTTGCCAAAGCTAAGCCCAGTAAAGAATACGACAAAATACCTAACCATGAGCACGCAGTGGTGATTGCAGGCTTTGGACGTGTCGGGCAAATCATCGGTCGTGTGCTACGCATGCACAATATTGAATTTACCGCGATTGAAAAATCTGCCAACCAAGTCGATTTCGTCCGCAAATTTGGTAACCAAGTATACTATGGCAATCCCCAAAATCCTGAAATCCTACGCGCAGCAGGGCTTCAACGAGCCAAAGTTTTTATTATTGCCATTGGCGATATCGAGCTGTCTGCAACGGTGGCCGATTATGTGGTACGCAATTATCCGCATTTGACCATCTTGGCACGTGCCAAAAACCGTGAGCATTATTATCGTTTGCGCGATGCGGGGGTTAAGTATATTTGGCGAGAAACCTACCTATCTTCACTGGATATGTCACGCGAAACCTTGGAAGTATTGGGCATGGCACCAGAAACCGCACGAAAAACCGTGCAAATGTTCCGCGATTATGATGACGCGTTGATTGAACGGCAGCGCGCCATCTATGAAGATGAAGCCGAGATGATTGCCTCAGCACAATCGGCGATTCAAGAACTCGAAAGCTTATTTGATAGCGATATGACCACCGCGAAACATGAACTCAATAAAGAAAAAGAGCGGTTTGAAAAATTGGCTGATGAATCCTACTCGCAAACCAAAAAATAACCCAAACAAACCATCAATAGAAACGAACATTTAAAATGTTAAAAATCATAAGGGGTACAAGCATGCAAATCCGTGTCGTACAACAAGATATTACGACCCTAGCTGTTGATGCGATTGTCAACGCTGCCAACAATTCATTGCTCGGTGGTGGCGGGGTTGATGGCGCTATTCACCGTAAAGCAGGCACGTCACTACTTGCGGCTTGTCGAGTGATTCATGATGAGCAAGGCGGTTGTCCTACTGGCAAAGCCGTGATTACCCCTGCAGGGAATTTGCCCGCCAAATATGTGATTCACACCGTCGGACCTGTTTGGCATGGCGGACAGTCAAATGAGTCAGCGCTACTAGCAAGCTGTTACACCGAATCGCTGAAACTTGCTGAGCAAAACGGTGTTAAAACCATTGCTTTTCCCAATATTTCAACGGGTGTGTATCGTTTTCCAAAACAACAAGCCGCACAAATTGCGGTAAACACCGTAAAAGATTTCGTCAAGCAAAACGAAAATCATGAATTTGAAGACATTATCTTTGTCTGTTTTGATGCAGAAAATTATCAGCTTTATCTAAATTTAGTCCAACCCGAAAATTAAAATATGCAAATTTTACATGATGGCGAAGCCTTAACTATCGCAAAGCAGTATCTAAATGCAATATCCAAATCCATGGGCGACTGCCAACTTGCAATCATGAAAAATGAAACCATAAGCCGCCTTAAGGGTGCATGATATCAGAGCTTACACCCACTGCAATCAGATCTGCCAAAGGCGATTGTGTATAAATCTTGGGTCATTATTGCCGACAATCATTGCCAATATTTTCAAAAATTAACAATTCAATTTTTGATAAAAAAAACAGCCTAATTTTAGACTGTTTTTTACCGATTTATAGCATTAGCAAGGACATCGCTTCATGCCACCCCCATTACTCGGGTAGCGCGCATCGACGCAGTAGCGAAAAAAGGTCTTTTCATCCATTGGCTCTAGGTCAGGATGCTGCTCCTGCATATGGCTGACGTAGGTCGCATAATCAGGGACACCGACCATCAAACGAAAGCTTTGTTGCATTCGTTTGACCAGCGTGATTAGGCGGGTCATATTTTTTGGGCTAAAAATTACCTCCTTTTGCGCTTTTAAGGTCATTTTAATCAAGTTAGCGATTAATGCATTATTACTCATGTGACTCTCCTCCTATCTGCCCAGCATGGTTTTGGTGAAATCCAAGCAATTGCACAATATAATTGCAATCGCTATTAATTTTTCACTAGTGCGGTGCAGAAATATTCAATGGTTTTGGATCTTCATAAATCGCTTCACCTTCGACCACAGTAGGTTTATCACTTGCCAAGGCTTTTGTTAATGCGCGAATCGTACCGAAAATCATCACAATCATGACAATCATAAAGAAGCCACAAAGCACGGCATCCACATAGTTTGAGAATACGATGGTTTGCATCTCATCCAAGGTCTTGGCAGGTTTTAAAACTTCACCTTTGGCAATCGCGGCGCTGTATTTTTGTGCTTGTGCTAAGAAACCAATCGCTGGGTTTTCATGGAAGATTTTTTGCCAACCTGCCGTCAGACAGGTAATCAATAAGAAAACCGTGGGTGCCACAGTGACCCAAGCGTACTTTTGTTTTTTCATTTTAAATAAAACTGCAGTGCCTAGGGTCAATGCCATCGCTGCCAAGATTTGGTTACCGATGCCAAACAGCGGCCACAATGAGTTAATGCCCCCAAGCGGATCAATCACGCCTTGGTAGACAAAGAAGCCCCAAGCGGCTACTGCAATCAAAGTCGCAAGCAAATGCACGCCGAGATTGGTTGAGCCACGTACCGATGGCACCACGATGCCAATCGTGTCTTGTACCATAAAACGACAAGCACGCGTCCCTGCATCGACTGCAGTCAAAATAAACAAGGCTTCGAATAAAATCGCAAAATGATACCAAAACCCCATCATCGCGGTACTACCAAAGATAGACGATAGGATATGTGCCATCCCAATTGCAAAGGTCGGTGCACCGCCTGTCCGTGAGATAATGGAGCTCTCACCCACTTGCTGCGCTAGTGTCGTAAGCGCATCGGGGGTAATTACAAACCCCAATTTTTGGATAGCGGCTGCAGCTGTCTCGGGTGTCGTACCTAAAAGCGCTGCTGGGGCATTAATCGCAAAATACATACCAGGGTCAAGAATGGTGGCACAGATCATTGCCATGATACCAACCATCGACTCCATGAGCATACCACCATAACCAATGGCGCGAGTATCTACTTCATTGTCCACAAGTTTTGGGGTCGTCCCACTCGATACCAAGGCGTGAAAACCAGAGATAGCACCACAAGCAATGGTAATAAACAAGAACGGAAATAACCCACCTTTGAATACCGGACCTGTACCATCGATAAATTTGGTAACCGCAGGCATTTTTAACTCTGGCATGGTAAAGATAATCGCCACTGCCAAACCTGCAATCACCCCTATTTTTAAAAAAGTAGATAAATAATCACGCGGCGCAAGCAGCAGCCACACAGGCAATACCGATGCCACCACACCATAAATCATCAAAGCCCAAGTCAGCTGGGTACCGGTCAAGGTAAACAATTCAGCCATCGCAGGGTCTTTGGCAATATCGCCACCAAAAACAATCGCTGCCATCATCAACACAAAACCGATGATAGACACTTCCATGATTTTACCTGGGCGTAGATAGCGCATATAGATGCCCATCAGTAGCGCGATAGGAATCGTTGCCGCGATGGTAAATAGTCCCCAAGGACTGTGCGCCAATGCTTTGACGACCACCAGTGCCAGTACTGCAAGAATAATGACCATCACGCCGAGTGCACCAAGCATCACCGTAATACCCGTAAAAGTACCCAGCTCGTCTTTTGCCATTTCACCCAGTGACTTGCCATCACGGCGGGTCGAGATAAATAGTACAGTAAAATCTTGTACCGCACCTGCAAATACCACACCAATGATGAGCCATAGCGTACCTGGCAAATAACCCATTTGTGCCGCTAAGATAGGACCGACTAAAGGACCTGCCCCAGCAATCGCAGCAAAGTGGTGACCAAATAAGACGTATTTATTGGTAGGTACATAATCTAAGCCATCTTTTAGGCGGTGAGCCGGTGTCACGCGGCGGGGATTGAGTTCAAAGACTTTTTTGGCGATAAATAAGCTATAGTAGCGATAAGCAATGCTATACGAACACACGGCAGCGGCGACGAGCCACACCGCATTGATACTTTCGCCGCGGTGCAGGGCGATTGTCCCTAATGCCACTGCGCCAATAATTGCAACAAGTAACCATACTATCTTTGATAGCATGGGGGAGTTACTTGTCATTGCGGAATTTGTCTGCATGTCAACTCCTTTTTATATGAAGATCATCCTAGGATAGAGATAAACGCAAGTATGTTAAAAAGCAATTGTGTTAAATGGAACTAAATCAACATGTAATTACGTTAAATAATCATTGCTAGTTTTTTGTAATATTTTGCAAATTGTAACATGGATTAATGGTTATTCGTCATTCAATGTATCACTGTTACCCAATATATACTAAATTTACTGGCTTTAGCCTGCGTCGTTGTTTGGTATAATGACCCAATCGGCTTAAATGCCTGTACATTTTAGCTTATATTTTTTGACCAGCTTTACAAACTTAATCGACCAAGTCACTGCCACGGCATTTATTTTTGCATTTTTTATGTCTTTTCTTATATTTTTTTATGCTTTTTTTAATGAAACATACCCTATGAAACCAACCCAAAATCATAAGCCCCAAATGTTTGACCCAACAGCCAAAATGCCTCCGGTTGATACTGCCAGTAATGCCGATGCCAATCTGCGGCATCAGTCAACCGTAACACTTGAAGGCATGCCAAAGGTGAGCGAGTTGCAAAAACTGCAATCAGATAACCGTACAGCGCGTAAGCCTTTTCAGTGGCAGTTTTTGTTGCCGCAATATTGGGGGATTTGGCTTGGGGTCGCGCTGATTTTGCCATTGATTTATTTGCCGTTGCGCTATCAATTTAAAATCGGTCATTTTTTGGGAAAATTGTTATTTGGACTGATTAAAAGCCGCCGAGCCGATACTTTGACCAATTTGTCATTGGCGTTTCCAGAACTCAGCGAAGATCAGCGTTTAGAAATGGCAGAGAAGATTTTTATCAATGCCGGCGTGGGTGTGTTTGAAAGCCTGTGTGCGTGGTATCGACCTGATGTATTTACCCGCTGCGTCACTGTATCAGGGCTGCAACATGTAAAAAACGCCCAATCGCAAGGTAAAGCGGTGATTTTACTTGGCATCCATTCGACTTTGCTCGATTTGGGTGGACGGCTGACCACCATGTTTACCCCGCTGGATGTGGTGTATCGACCGCAAAACAATGCGCTGCTTGATTGGTTTATTTTCAACGCTCGCTCAAAGGTTTATAGTGACCAAATCAGTCATCGCGATATGCGCCATTTTGCCAAAAATCTTAAAGATAACCATGTGGTATGGATCACCCCCGACCAAGATTTTGGGCTTAAACAAGGCGTGATGGCAGACTTTTTTGGGGTGCCCGCTGCCACCTTGACCGCACCACGTCGTATGGCAAAACTGGGCAATAAAGCCAATCCACCTGCCGTGATGATATTGCATTTTTATCGGGAAACCCCGGATGAGATGCCAAAAGGTCGCAAACCGCATTATCACATCATCTTCTCGCCTATCATTGACAACTACCCAACCGAAGATGAATTAGCGGATGCCAAACGCATCAATCAGCTATTAGAAAATTATATCCGTATCGACCCAACCCAATACATGTGGTTTCATCGGCGCTATAAAACTCAGCTTACTGGTATCCGCTATTACCGCTAATTTTACTCAAGTGGCTCATATGGATCAGCCAATTTTTGGCATGAATTTGTAGTCAAAAACCGCTATACTAGCGGACAATTTTTTTGCCTATTTTGTACTTTTTTTGCTTTTGTTTGGAATTTTGAACATGAATGATAAAACAGCCGCGCCGCGCCGCATTTTAACCGGTATTACCACCAGTGGTATTCCCCATCTTGGCAACTACGTCGGTGCCATTCGTCCAGCCATACAATCGGCGATACAAGGCGCCAGTACGGGACAAAGCGACGCTTATTTTTTCTTGGCGGATTTGCACGCACTTATCAAATGCCATGACCCTGAGGCGATTCATGCATCGACCAAGGCAATTGCAGCTACGTGGCTTGCCTGTGGTCTCGACCCTGAACGGGTGGTGTTTTATCGCCAGTCGGACATTATCGAAATTCCAGAGCTAACTTGGGTACTCAACTGTAACTGTGCTAAAGGTTTGATGAACCGTGCTCACGCCTACAAAGCCGCCGTAGATGCTAACCGTGAAACGCCAGACACTGACCCTGATTTTGGCATTTCGATGGGGTTATTTAGTTATCCTGTGCTAATGGCTGCAGATATTTTGATGTTCAATGCCACCCATGTCCCTGTGGGCAAAGACCAAATCCAACATATCGAGATGGCACGTGATATAGCAGGTACCTTTAATTTTCGCTATTGTGACCCGGAAAAACCGATTTTTGTATTGCCCGAAGCCATGGTAGATGATGACACGCCGCTACTGACGGGGCTTGATGGTCGTAAAATGTCAAAAAGCTATGGCAATACCATTCCGTTATTTGGCGACCCTTCATCAAATCAGTCGCAAGTAGACGGTGAAAAAGCGCTGCGAAAAGCCATCATGCGTATTGTCACCAATTCACAATTGCCAGAAGAACCCAAAAACCCCGATGAATCCACGATTTTTGAGATTTATCGTGCATTCGCTAGCGCGGAAGAACAACAACTACTGCGTCAACGTTTTGAGCAAGGTATCGGTTGGGGCGATGCCAAAGAAATGTTGTTTGAAAAAATTAACAGCGAAATTGCCCCTTTCCGTGCTCGTTACAATGAATTGATGGCGAATCCAAAAGAATTGGAAGAAATCCTACAAATGGGCGCAGAAAAAGCCCGCCGTGATGCGCGCAAACGCCTTGAAAAAGTACGAAAAGCCATTGGTATCAAACCCCTTGCCAAACTCAAAAAATAACGAGTCACTCATGTCATTTGCCCACTTTAAAGCCTATACCGATAGGCTTTATCAAACCGATAAAGCCTTTGACGATGCGCAGCCCAACCGTCTTAACCGACATCGCCACCTTGAGCCTGATTCAGCCGAGTTTCTTGCCAGTCTGGTTATCAGTAAGCGGGCTAAAAATATATTAGAAATCGGCACATCAACAGGCTATTCTACGCTATGGCTAGGCTATGCGTTAGCCCAAATCAATCGCGCCAATACCGCGGATAGTGCCACATTGACCTCAATTGATATCGATGAATGGCGATTACTAACTGCTCGCAATCACCTGCGTACCTTGCAGTTTGACCACAATATCACGCTACAACAAGTCGATGCGAAGGATTTTTTACGTCAGTCGACCGCCCATTTTGATGTGATTTTCTTGGATGCAGAGCGTAGGTTTTATGGCGACTATGTGGCTGACTTTAAGCGGTTACTGACCTTTGGCGATATGCTGATTGTCGATAATGTGATTTCTCATGCCGATGAAGTAGCAGCGTTTTTGTCAGCCTTTGAACAGGACAACAACTATCTGTGCTCTACCCTATCAATTGGCGCAGGATTGTTTGTGGCGGTTCGACAGTAGTGACCAATTTAGCCATTCGAATTTTTGAGACGCCTGTTCAAAGTCTGCCCGAAGACCTCTATATTCCGCCTGAAGCCTTTGCCATTTGGCTGGAGCAGTTTGAAGGCCCGCTGGATTTTTTGCTGTACTTAGTCAAAAAAAATAACTTTGATATCACCACCACAGCGATTTTGCCGATTACCGAGCAGTACCTGACTTATATTGAGGAATTGGATGACAATCATTTTGAGTTGGCAGGTGATTATTTGCTGATGGCAAGTACCTTGATTGCTATTAAAAGCGAATTGTTACTACCAAGCCCGCAACGGCCAGAGGATGAAAAAAACCCCACCAAGCAGCTGATTGACAGACTTGAACAATACGCCCAAATCAAACACGCCAGTCAGCGTATCGATGCATTAATGCGGCTTGAGCGCGATGTATTTTTGGCATACGCCAGTTTGCCAAGCCCTGATATACTAGCCAAAGAGATTGCACCCTATCCTGCCACCCTGCTTGCCGACAGTTTAATCAAAATGCAGCTAAAACCCGATTACCAAATGCACCATGTCAAAGCCGATATCGTGCCATTAGCAGAGCGTATGGCAAGTATTAGCCGTATGTTGACAAGTCGTGGTCAAGGCACTTTCCACGACATATTAGATAAATCACAAGGCAAACTGGGTGTGGTGGTGAGTTTTGTCGCCATTTTAGAATTAGCAAAACAACGGATGCTAAAGTTTGTCGCACAAGATGATGACAACGCTTCCGATGTAAGCGAACTAACCTTGATATGGGCATCGTCATGACCGATTTTAACCAACAACATCAGCTTGCCCAGCAGCATAGCAAATCTATCGAAGCGATTTTGCATGCCTCAGAAACCCCGATTACTGCCAAACAGCTATGTCACTGGCTATCGATTAATCCAAACCAACTGAGCATGGCGCTCACGGTCTTGCAGCAGCGTCTATCACAAGGCGCGTTAACCTTAGCGGATACCGCGAGCGGCTACCGATTGCAAATCGCCAATGACTTTAGCCCACTTATTCAGCAAGTTTTTCCCCAGCGTCAAGAAACCTTAAGCCAAGCGTTATTAGAAACGTTAAGTGTGATTGCTTACAAACAACCGGTGACGCGTGGCGATATTGAACAAATTCGTGGCGTGACTGTATCGAGCAATATTTTACGGCAACTATTTGATAAAGGCTGGATTATTGAGCAAGGATTTCGCGATACGCTGGGACGGCCTGCACTACTGCATACCACGCCAGCGTTTTTAGCCGCCTTTGGGCTTAAAAGCTTACAAGATTTACCAAAGCTAGCTGATGTGCAACAGCTTGAGATATAAACAAGCTGCCGACTGGCCAGCTTCTTAAAGAACCTGTTTAAAGACCCTGCATCAAGAATGCATCAAGGCAAGCGGCGAGCAGGGGCGCCCCACTGGTTGACATTCGGCTTGGTATCTGTGCAATACCACACCAGCAGCATAATCCCGCCAATGATGGGGATAAAAGCAATCAGCATCCACCAACCTGATTTATTAACATCATGTAAACGGCGAACAGCTACTGCGATATTGGGAATCACCAACGCCAAAGCAATAAGCCCCGCCACAATGCCATCAGTACCCATCATATAATCGATGATTGCCCCACCCAGATACAACATGAGCCACGCCAAATAAAAATACCAATATTCTTTACGTCTAGCACGCCCTTTAAAATTGGCATAATTGCTGAGACTTTTTTTGACCCAATCAAAAAAGCCATAATTTTCTTCAATCGCCCATGCTGGATTGACGGCATTCATGCCCGCTGTGTGAGTAACTTGACCATAGTTGGCAGTTGTAGGGTTGTTTGTATAGCCGTGAGGGATGGGCGCAATCATGCTATCCATCGGTTTGTTCAGATTGATTGTATTGCCTGCGGCAAGACCGACAACTGCCACCGCATAACCCTGCGCATCGACACTAAATTCTACTTGTTGTCCTGCTATCGGTGCCGTGGCTTGTTGCCATTGTTGGCTAATAAATGGGTAATTTTTTCCGTCATCCCCCATGATGATACCTTGCCCATGTTGCGGCGAGAAATTGGCTATTTGCCCTTTCATTGTTATTATTCCTTGTGTTGTTATTGATTTACTTATGTCGATAATTATAACGTAAAATAATTTTTACAATGTGACATTATTTATGTTAAATTTTTGGTTAAAATACTGGTTAAAATTTAGCCACATGACTTTATACTAGCATTCAACCATCGCTTGTCCTACAATAGGCACAGGCATGAAGTTTCATGCTAGCACAACATTGTGAAATGTTGCTACCTATTAAAGGATTATTGAATGAAAGACGAAAAACTGCAAAAAGCCCTCGCCCGTCTAGGCTTAGGTTCGCGCCGTCAAATGGAAGATGTGATTCGCGAAGGTCGCGTCAGTGTTAACGGCACTGTCGCTACCATTGGCGACCGTGTCGGACAGGGCGATGAAATCCGAGTCGATGGACGTTTGCTACGTTATACCGCAGAAAACGAAAAACGCCGCCGTATCTTGATGTATTACAAGCCAGAAGGCGAAATTTGCTCAGCCCATGACCCAGAAGGTCGTCCCACGGTGTTTGAGCGCCTGCCACCCCTAAATCATGACCGCTGGGTAATGGTGGGTCGGTTGGACATCAACTCAACAGGTTTATTGCTATTTACCAATGATGGTGAACTGGCTCACCGTCTGATGCACCCATCAAATGAAATAGAGCGCGAATATGCGGTGCGTGTGATGGGCGAAGTCACCCCTGAGATTATCTTAAATCTCAAACGAGGTGTCATGCTAGAAGATGGTATGGCACAGTTTGATGACATCGTTGAAAAAGGCGGTGAAGGTATCAATAAATGGTACCAAGTCAAACTCAAAGAAGGTCGCAATCGTGAAGTACGCCGCTTATTTGAATCGCAAGGCTTAAAAGTAAGCCGATTACTGCGTATCCGTTACGGCTCTGTCAGTCTCCCAAGGGAACTTCGCACGGGTCGTTATCTTGAACTAGATCGCCGTGAGATTGACACCTTAGCAGGTCTTGTCAACATTCGTCCGCGCCAAGGCACAGGGCTTTACGGCATTGCCAAACGCCGCCAAGAACGCTTTGAGAAAAAACCGCTAAAAGCGCGCCGTGGTGGTCATCACTTACGCCGCGATAAAGAAAAAAGAAGTAGCTAACCGCTATAAAATTTACACAAAAAAACTTAAAAAAAAGCGTATCCATTTGATACGCTTTTTTTATGTTAATGTACCAATGTTAATCTACCATCGACTACGTGCGATTTTTGACATAGCGGTAAGTTGACGCAAATTGCTGGCTGACTTCATGAAACATCTCATTGAGCAATTCATCTAATTGCAGATTGACCCGAGCCAATACCTCAATGAGCATCTCGCCTGCGGTCATCTCCCCCTGAATTTTTTGATTGAGCTGACTGGGATGATATTTGGCAATTTGGTCATACTGGTGTACAGCTTCGGGAATCGTCTGCTCTATCAAGCGATTGACCACAAACTTATTTTCAGTCAACCATTGGGTTTGCGGGTGGTCTGGTTGATTGGCTGACTGGCTTTGGTCACGTTGCCACGCCTGATAACGAATAAGTTTGTCATGGATGGTATCAAGCAGCATCACGGCAGCGGTTGGCATACGTTCAATTGACGCGCCATCAATACCTAAAATCGAAGGTGAAGATAATCGCGGTTGTTGATTTTTTGCTTTAAACCATTTTTTATTGCTTGCATTTTTGCTAGCACGTGGCATCAACTCAAAACGGCTATCACTACCGAAGGTATTGGGAATTGGCAGGTTTGATTGGTACGCCAAGCGCATGGTTTCTGGTTTTGCCAGTGATGCGGTGGGCGGCACAGAATATTGAGACATACCGACCTCAATACCCGCCATATCATGCAGTTTATACCAAGCCAGCCTTAACCATCGATACACCAAAAAGCTTATCAATACAGTCAACAATATACCGAGCAAAATATTCATCTATACGCCCTAACAGCTTGTCTATACAATAACAGCCTGCCTATAAAAAGCAAATATAGCATTACTATGATTGCAACTGTTTAAAAATTCAAGCATGTTAGCGTTGGCTAAACCTAAAAATTCATCACTTTTAGATATTAACTGTTACCCTAAGTCATATTTACATGGTATGCCAATAACGAAGTTTATTAATTTCAAATAAGAATGCCACAAACATACCGAGATAATACGCCAATTTAAGCTCAAAACTGTCATCCCGTAACTTAAAAGGTAATGCGCAAAGGGTGACGGCAAGCGGAATCCACAATAGCATAAACACCCAATTTTCGATGACATTGAGCCAGCCTTGCATTCCCTTGCTACTGCGTAAAGCCGCCAACCCTAACAGCAAGCAAGCAACTATCAGTGTGTTGATTAAGCCTTTTGGAAGATTGCTGGGATAAATCGATAATTCTTGCTTAGTATAATGTGGCAATGCCATTCAATAAATTCCTAAATAATTACTGAGGATTGGTGTTATGTATAGCGTCAATGTCTAGCATCAATTTGTGGCGTTAATCTCAATGTCTTGATGGGTACCGACTCACCGAGCGAACCGTTACGAATATGCCGCCATCATCCATAGCATCGCCACACAGCTAAATAACAAACCCAAGGTTAACGCATTGCGATTTTGAATCGGTGCACGCCCTGAGTAGCGATTTAACACCTTCGAGCCCACGACAAAAGCCAGTGGAATACCTAGCCAAAAAATCGCAATGGTACTCACCAGTGAGGGCAGCATTGATGATAAACTATCGCCAAACATCAACCTAAACCCAAAACCTGCCAACCCTAGCAACACCGCAAATATTGCCAGCCCAATTGTCAGACCTTTGGGTACTAAAGACGGGGATTGAACGTCCATACCAATTTCCTTGTGTATCATTGCTTGTGTAGCATTTACGCTGGCAAGCGACCGACCAATGCCAGTTCGGCACGCATCGCATCAATCGCTTGGCGATAATCAGGTTGATTAAATATCGCTGAACCTGCGACAAACATATCAGCCCCTGCTTCGGCAACCGCACGAATATTACTGGCTTTGATACCGCCATCGACTTCAAGACGAATATTGCGACCCGATAGCCTAATCATTTCGCGCACCGCTTCTATTTTTTTGAGGGTGCCATCAATAAATGCTTGCCCACCAAACCCTGGGTTAACACTCATCAATAAAATCTGGTCAACTTTATCCATCACATAGTCTAGATAGTGTAGCGGCGTGGCAGGATTCAGCACCAGTCCACAGTCAGCGCCGCCATCTTTGATGAGCTGTAAAGAGCGATCGACATGTTGCGTGGCTTCTGGGTGAAAGGTAATGATGCTGGCGCCCGCTTTTAAGAACTGCTCAATCATACTATCAACCGGTGACACCATCAAATGCACATCTATCGGCGCAGTTACCCCATAATCACGCAGCGCCTGACAAATCATGCTACCAAAGGTCAAATTTGGGACATAATGATTATCCATCACGTCAAAATGCACCACATCCGCACCTGCGACAATAACCTTCTCGACCTCCTCGCCCAGACGGGCAAAATCTGCCGACAAAATCGAAGGCGCAATCAAAAATTGGCTATTATTAGTTGGATGGGCAAATTTATTAGGGGCTTGTTTAGGTGAGTCTTCAAGAATTTCAGACTGGTTCATCGTCATTGTCCGTCAGCTTTGATTAAAAATTGCGGATATTTTAGCAAAGATTATTTTAAAAAACTTAGACTATTTGGTGACAGTGACGATTAACAGCGACTATTTAACAGCGACCATTGGATGTCCGTGAAAATAAATACCGTCACAAGCCTTGCAGAATTTGCATTTAAGTAGTCAAAACAAGCAAAAAACAAGGTAGCTAGACTATGCTAAATTAGGCTAGATTATGATTGATAAGTACCAAAAAAGATAAAACCCAAGTCTTAGGGCAATAGACTTGGGTTTTAGGGCACTTCATGTCAACTATGTTATTATTATTGGCTTTCCATGATATTACTCATCCTGAGCGTCTCAACACTACCATTCCTTGGTATCATCCTTGTGTTGATGAGTTCATTGTAGGTTGTTGCACGGTTGGTTACTAGCCGCAAAAGGCGGAATCTGTTGTAAGCAAATGCTTACATGCAGTTTTAGCTTGCCCGCTGCTAACTTTCTAATGCGCCTTTCAATAATTTGCTAGCATTACTAGCGCTATCATTCTGCGTTTCCGATAGTTTTTCGCCTTCTTTGACCCCTTCTTTGATGGTCTCTTTCGCCTCTTGGTGATCGGCGATGCTTGGCAAAGGTTCAGGCTGCTCATCCATGACTTCAGGTTCATATTGTAAAGTAGTAAGCACGGGGAAATGGTCGGAGCCAATGTTCGGCATACGCGCCATCGATACCAGGGTGAAGTGATTGCTGTGAAAAACATGGTCAAGCGCCCAGCGCAAAAATGGGTAACTGGCATGAAAGGTATTGATGAATTTACGCCCAATGCGAGGGTCTAGTAGGCCTGAGATACGCTGGAACATGCGTGTGGTATGTGACCACGCCACATCATTGAGATCACCTGCAACAATCACCGTCAAATCGTTGGCGTTGATATGTTTGCCTACCATTAACAGCTCAGCATCCCGTGTCACCGATTTATCGGCTTCGGTTGGACTCGGTGGCATGGGGTGCAAGCAGTATAGCCAAACAACCTTTCCCATGGCTAGGCGAACTTGGGTATGAATCGATGGAATATCATCCACCACCAGATATTTTACTTGCGGATTGATAAGCTCAAGCTTTGAGTACAAATGCATACCATACAAGTTATCGAGTGGCACTTTGACGTTAAATGGATAGTCAGCCTCAATGGGGCTTAAAGCGTCTTGCCACGCTTGGTCAGTTTCGAGCGTCAATACAATATCGGGTTGATGGGTATGGATAAGGTCAATTAAAGCTTGTTTATTTGGATTGGTCGTCAACACATTGGCAACCAATAATTTCACTTGATAATCGCGTGATTTTGGCTGTGCCGTTTGCACCTGTTTCTTCCACAAAAACGTATAAGGCAACACCATATACGCTTGCATAGCCAGCGCAATAAGCAGCAGTAAAATCAATCCAATCTGCCAACGACTGTCAAAAGCGCCCAACCAAAGTAAGCCAATGAGTGCCACCAACCCCAAAAAAATCAATTGATTTCTAGGAAAATCGGCAACCCTAAACCACCATTCAAACCTAGGGATGGTTGCCCAAAAAGTTGCAAAAACCACAAAACCTGCTAGCAACTGTAACAACAGCGTCATTGTCTATCCTTTCATGTTATATTGCATTTCACGTTGGTCAATATTAGCTTGTTATCATTAGCTTGTTATCATTAGTATGGCGATATAGTAGCCACAAAAATACGGCTGATAAATTGCAGTTGTGTTGCCAAACGCTATTTTTCCCCCTGACATCGCTATCAGTCTATCATCTATAGCTAACTATCATCTATAGCCAAATAGATGCCCCATCTAAAAAAAAATTCACTTGCAAAACCTTACAAATACAGGCAAGGTAACAGGTTACTAATTGAAAAATCAATGTGGATTTTCTGCACTATTTATTTTATTTTGTTTACAGTAAGGAAGGGTTATCATGAGTCAGCTACGTGTAGGTTTGGTCGGATGGCGTGGAATGGTCGGTTCAGTATTAATGCAACGTATGATGGATGAAAACGACTTTGAAGGGATTACCCCCGTGTTTTTCTCTACCAGTAATGCCGGTGGCGATGCCCCTACCCCAAATGGCATTGCCCCTAGCAAGCTTGAAGATGCGCATGACTTAGCGGCTTTAGCGGCTTGTGATGCCATTATTACTTGTCAAGGCGGTGACTATACTAAAGAAGTGCATCAACCGCTACGTGATAAAGGCTGGACCGGTTACTGGATTGATGCAGCAAGCACCCTACGTATGGCGGACAATAGCATCATCGTCCTAGACCCAGTCAACCGCAATGTCATTGACGACGCTATCAAAAATGGTCAAAAAGACTTTATCGGTGGTAACTGTACGGTATCTTTGATGTTGATGGCGATTGGCGAGCTGTTCAAACGCGATTGGGTTGAATGGGTATCTGCGATGACTTACCAAGCGGCCAGTGGTGCGGGCGCCAACAACATGCGTGAGCTTATCAAGGGCATGGGCTACATCCATGATGGCGTCGCAGACGAACTCAATAACCCGGCAGGCGCAATTTTAGAGATTGACCGTAAAGTAGCCGAATTACAACGTAGCAGTGACTTCCCAAAACAATACTTTGGTGCGCCGCTTGCTGGTAGCTTAATTCCTTACATTGATGTACAACTAGAAAACGGGCAATCAAAAGAAGAATGGAAAGGCTGTGTTGAAACCAACAAAATCTTAGGCAATGATGCAGACAAAAATAATGCTAACATTGTGCCGATTGATGGTATCTGCGTGCGTATCGGTGCCATGCGTTGTCACTCACAAGGCTTGACCATCAAACTAAAAAAAGACATCCCGCTAGAAGAAATTGAAGCTGCGCTTCGTAACAGTGGTAATGAGTGGCTAGATGTGGTAGAAAATGACAAAGCAGCAAGCGTTGAGCGTTTAACCCCAGTGGCGGTCACGGGCACACTTAAAGTTGCCGTAGGTCGTCTTCGTAAGATGAATCTAGGGGGCGAATATTTATCCGCCTTTACCGTGGGCGATCAGTTATTATGGGGCGCAGCAGAGCCATTACGCCGCACACTTGCGATTATCCGCAATCAATTATAAACCCAAGGTTTGTTCTAAAAACACGCTGATTAGGGCGTGTTTTTTTATGCCTGACTAGATAAACTTGATAGTGTTAATCCGTTATTTACCCCTAAAAAACGCCATGACCAGTAGTCAGGGATTGCCGTTATCAGGGTATTGATAGGACATTGTCATTATCCAAGCATCAATCCACGCTCAAATTGCTATCAACAGCGGGATTTATCCAAAGCTTTATGCCAATAATAAGCGAGTCAGACTATTGAGAGTTTTGGACAAAAAGTGTAAAGTTGAGCAGATAATTTGACTGAAACTTTTGTCAAGTTGTTGGACTATCGATTAATTCGATGTTTGAATATTGCCTGTCGGTATATTGACTACCATGCGACCAAACAAGTAGGCATTTTTTAACACCCCTAACTAGGCTATGATACCTTCAGCAAGGATTTTTTATGTCTTGGCAAAAATACTCTGTACACTTGGTATTGGGTTTTCCCTTATCGCTTCCCATTGTCGCTTATGCCGTCAATATTGGCGATACTTATGTACAAACCCAACAAAACCAACCTTTAAACGCCAGTATTAATGTCAGTGATATCAATCCAAGAACTTTTTCTGTCAAAGTCGCCCAAGCTGATGTGTATCGCCAGCTAGGCTTGTCAAAAGATGCCGATATTCAAATCAAATTTGTCCCAACCAGTAGCAATGGCGGTCAGATTGTATTGACCACCAAACGTGCGATTAATGCCCCATTTACCGATGTGGTGCTCAATATCACAGAAAATGGCGTGACCAAAACGCTGCCAAAAACCTTGTTGATGCCCATCGACAGCGCCCAAAAAATCACCACGCAAGCCAATACCACGGCTTTGCAATCACCTGCGCAAAACATTGTCATAGGTTCGGCAAATCCTGTGCAGTTGCCTGTTATGTCGCCCGACCCTATGCCCATGCAGGCGGTAACATTGCCATCAACCACCATCAACCAGCTGCCTAATTTACCTACAACTGGCATGCCCGCTGGCGCTACCCCAATGACGCTGTCTAGTGAAAACACTGACTACTTGCGTATCCAAGAGACGCGAACGGTTCGAACTGTTCAGCCAAATGGCACTGTCTATACGCAAGCCATGCCACAAACGCAAAACCCCATCCAAACAAACGACACAGATAATCAATTGCCAAGCCCGGCAGCTAGTTATGGCAACCAACCTTCAGACAAATCCAAATCCAAATCCAAATCCAAATCCAAATCCAAATTTAAGTATAGCGCCAAAAATCCGCAAATCATTGGCGAGACAACCACTTATACACTACAGCGCAATGACAACCTTTGGACCATCGCCAGTAATATCGCAGCGGCAAACCGCAAAGATATCGATCAAGTGATGGCAGATATCATGTCAGCCAACCCGACCGCGTTCCCCGATAATGACCCAGCCAAACTTGTCGCCAATACCCAATTACAAATCCCAAAATACAACGTAGTCCCTTCACAAATTGGGATAAAATCAGCCAATAAAGCGCGACAACAATATCGTCAAAATAAAAGACGTGTCGCAAGCAAAAAATCTGTCATCGCACCAAAATCTGCTGCTAAACAACCAGCCACCCCAAAAACGACAAAAAAGACACTCAAAGCACAAAAAACACCGCGCCCATATACAGCGACTAAAAAATCTGAAATGACCATCATCGCACCTAATCATACCAATGGTTCAGTACAAGGTCAGCGTAGCAACAACAAGGTGGGCAAAGGGATGTCATCCCAAGTCGCGGCTCAAGTGCAGCAAAAACGCCAAGCCACCGCCCAGCAAGCCACTAAAGTCAACAAACTCAATCAACACTTAGTGGGCGCTGAAAATCGCTTGAAAATACAAAACACCAAGCTTGCCCAATTAGAAAAACGCTTAAAAGAGTTAAACAAAAAATAATACAGCGCGTGGATGATATTGCCTGTGTGCGGTGTCATTTCATACCGTACAACAAATTTGTGGTGATTCATTAGTCGCATAAAGCGCTAGCTTATATCTTGCTATGCCCTAATGATCACTATCTACCGTAACGATGAGGTGAAAGATGGATCCGATAATGATAGGTATCGCAGCAGTGGTGATTTTGGTAATCGTTGCTGGCGTTTTCTTGATGAAAAAAGGTAAAAGCCAGACAACGGTTGCTACTCAGACCCAAGTTAAACGCCCAAAAACCTTGGCTGAGCAGCAGCGCGAACTAGAACTGCAACGTCAATCGCAGATGCCAAGCCCAGCTGCCCCTGACCTACCGCAAACGACTTTGCAGACTGCTCAAACCCTCAATCTCACTACCCAAGCCAATAACCTAAAAATGCTGGTAGATGAAGAACAAAGGATAACTGCACGCAGCGCAGCGATGACCGATACCGCTGAAGGTGTTGCATCAGATGGACTTGATTTTGATTTGCCAGGTTTTAATAATCAAGACAATAACCAAGACAGTGATAAGCCCGCCATCAACCGCACTTTACAGGCTGCCATGCCGAGCGTCACTAAAGTGGCACAGCCAGTAACCCCGGTTGACGGTGTTAGCAGCAATGCCGATGATGAATTAGATTTTGACTTTGCACTCGATGTGCCTGAAACCAAACCTACACCTGTCACCACTGCAACTGAGCCTACTACTGAAACTACCGCGGCGCAATCACAATCAGATGAGTTAACTTTTGACGATTTTGATTTTGATCTGCCTAGCAAACAGCCCTCGACCGCTGAGACTGTCGCTGCCTCTGCCCTAGAGTCGACTACCGAAATTTTTTCGCCGATAGATAAACCTGTAACCACCATTTTGGCAAGTAACGTCAATCACGAGGCTATTAGCGACAGCGATTTTGATTTTGACTTTGATCTGCCACAAATTCAGTCAACGCCTGCAGCGCCAATGATAACGACCCCAACGGCTGCACCGAGCGCTGACAACATCGCAGATGAGTTTGATTTCGACTTTGATTTGAACGCTGAGCCAGCGGTTACTCCAACCAATGACGCTACTACAGAAGCCGACTTAAGCTTTGACGCGTCAGATACTAAAGCATCTAGCAATCTAGTTTCCGATGCAGCGACCTCTGTACCGGTTGCAAGTGATGAAGCCACAGATAGTGCATCGTTTGCTTTGGATGATGAATTACTACTGCAAGCAGAAGCGGCTTCACTAGCCAAGCCTGCTGCCCCATCGGTCGCTGAGCCTGTTGTTGACTTGGCAGAAGTCAGCGCTCCTGAAGTCAAAGCCCCTAACCCATCTGATTCGCTACTTATCTCAGATGATATGTTTGATTTTGCGCTAGACGATGACACGACCAAAGACCAAGACGCTACGTCAAACGTCTTTGTTACTGAGCCGACCCCATCGGATAACTTGATTGATTTGTCTTTTGATGATACAGCTACTCAAGCAAATACACAAACAACTACGACCCCAACCGCTAATCTTGAAACGCCATCGGTGGCAGATAATGCAATCTCAACAACAGCACCAGTTGTTGAAGATTTATCAGCGATATTCGATGTAATTAAGGATATCGACACGGATACGTTAAACGTAGATTTGGCAGAACAGTATGTGAATTTAGGGGAATACGACAGTGCCAAACGCTTGCTTGATGAAATCAAAGACAGCAATAACACGGCGTTGGTAGAACGTGCTGCCACGCTGAGACAACGTATTGCTTAATCATGTATTGCATAAAAAAAGGATAGTAAATTGACTATCCTTTTTTTGGTCTAATTTTTTTTGAATTACTTTATAGCAACTTAATACGCAAAAAACTTAATACTCAATCGCTAGAGGTTTAAGCCCTGCTTTAAAAGCATGGGCTTTATCAACATAATGTAAAGCAGATTGTTGAAGCATCACTTCACGCGCCTGCGGCAAGGTTTTGACAACTTTAGCTGGGCTTCCCATCACGATGGAATTATCTGGGATTTGCATATTTTCGGTGACAAGCGCATTGGCACCGATAATGCAGTTTTTGCCGATTTGGGCATTATTGAGCACAATCGCACCGATACCAATCAAGCTATTATCACCAACGGTGCAGCCGTGAAGCATCGCCAAATGCCCAATCGTCACGCCTTCGCCAATGGTGACGGCGATACCTTCATCGGTGTGTATCACACTGTTTTCTTGCACATTACTATTTTTGCCCAAATAAATCGGTGCATTGTCCGCGCGTATCACCGCGCCAAACCACACACTGACGTTATCAGCTAAATGCACATCGCCGATGACTTCCGCGGAATCTGCGACCCAGCCTGTGAAGGGTGCCTGATAGGTGGGTTTTTTGTCTTGCCATTGGTACAGCATATCAAATCCTTATGAAAAAAAAAGAGTGTCAACTAAAAAATTGACCTTCTAATTTTAGCAAGTGCGGATAAATTAGCAATGGGTTATTGTAGGCAGCGCAGTTAAATCAAAGCCCTGCTTTTAGGCTCGCTTCGATAAATTTATCAAGGTCACCATCCAGCACGGCTTGGGTATTGGACGTTTCCACCCCTGTTCGCAAGTCCTTAATCCGTGAGTCATCAAGCACATACGAGCGAATTTGACTACCCCAACCGATATCCGACTTGGTTTCTTCTAGCGCTTGTTGCTTTTCCATACGCTGCATCATTTCACGCTCGTACAGTTTGGCGCGTAGCATTTTCATTGCCGTGTCTTTGTTGGCATGTTGGCTACGTTCATTTTGACACGCCACCACAATGCCTGTCGGTTGGTGGGTGATACGTACCGCAGAGTCGGTGGTATTAACGTGCTGACCGCCGGCACCGCTTGAGCGATAAGTATCGATGCGTAAATCGGCAGGATTGATATCAATCTCGATATTATCATCAATCTCAGGCGATACAAACACCGCCGCAAACGACGTGTGGCGACCGTTGTTGCTATCAAACGGTGATTTTCTCACCAAACGATGCACGCCGATTTCGGTACGTAACCAACCAAACGCATAGTCACCTTTGACATGAATCGATGCGCTTTTAATCCCTGCAACCCCACCTGCTGATAGTTCCATGATGTCGGCTTTAAAGCCATGTGATTCACACCAGCGCAAATACATCCGCAGCAGCATGTCTGCCCAATCCTGTGCTTCGGTACCGCCTGAGCCTGATTGGATATCAACATAGCAATTGTTACCATCCATCTCACCGCTAAACATACGTTTAAACTCTAAATCTGCGACTTTGGCTTCGGCCTCATCGAGTTCCGCTTGTACGTCTGCCAATAGCGTCGCATCATCGGCTTCCACCGCTAAGTCAATCATGGCTTTGGCGTCTTCCAACTTGTCGTCTAAAGCGGTAATCACGCCAATGACATTATCAAGCTGCGATTTTTCTTTACTGATTTTGGTGGCACGCTCTGGGTCGTTCCACAATTCTGGGTTTTCAAGCTCTAAATTGACTTCTTCCAAACGCTCTTGCTTGGCTTCGATGTCAAAGATACCCCCGAAGCTGGTTGCCACGGTCAGTTAAGTCTTTGATATGCTCTAAATACGGGTTGATTTCCATGTGAGGTTACCTTAACGTGTTTTTATGAAAAATGCGCCATTATACCTGAATCTGTCACTGGATTCATCTTAGCTGTCGCCTACTACTCTTGTGCTTTCATCGACCAATCTTCCACTGCCCAATGATGCGCTAAGGCATGCGCGTGTAGGGTATCATCGGGGCATACCGCAATCGCTACATCCGCCCATTCTAATAGCGGCAAATCATTTTTTGAATCCGAATAGGCATAAGTTTTGGTATAAGTAATGCCTTGCGCGTTTTTTTGAGCAATCCAATTTTGTAAATGAATGATTTTGCCTTCTTTAAAGTTTGGCTGCCCTGCGACCTTACCCGTGTACCCCTGCTCGGTGACTTCAAGCTCAGTGGCTAAAATATTATCTTCCGCTACCAAAAATAATTTGTTAGCAATCGCTTTGACCACAAAGGCATTGGTGGCAGAAATCACTACTACATCGTGCCCTGCTTGTAAATGTGACTGGATAGCGTTAACCGCCTTTGGACGCACTTTTGGCGCGATTTCCTCTTGCAAATATTGTTCACGCCATTCATGTAACTGGGCTAAGGTATGCTGTTTTAAAAAGCCTGCCACAAACTCATTATAGACGACCGCATCAAGCGTCCCTGCGATATATTGCTCATAAAACTCCCGATTTTTAGCACGATATAGCGATTCTTCTACCAAATTATGTTTGACCAAAAACTCGCCCCACATATAGTCACTATCGGTATCAATGAGGGTGTTATCGAGGTCAAATAGCGCCAATTCTTTGTGTAGTACGGTTGACATAGGACAGCCTTTAGCATAGTTAGTGAAAAGTTAAATTGCGGGGTGTTGGTCATCGACGGTTAAGGTATCACCAAATCGCCAAGTACGGATAATGCGCAGCTCCAAATAATCTTGCATTTGTTTTGAGAACTTACCAAATGGCGCGGCTTTACGCACCGAATTTTTTGCTGCTTCATCCAAGATGGTAGCGCCTGATGACTGTAACACTTTGATGGATTTGACTTGCCCGTTAGGCTCGATAATCACCATCAGCATGACATCGCCTTTGATGCCTTTGGCGCGGGCTTCTTGGGGATATTGCTGGTTGCCAATATGATAGGCTTGTTGGCGAAAATTCTCGATATAGCGCGCGGCTTCACCCGTGGTGGTGGAGTTACTGTTGATAGTTTTGACCGCAGATTTTTTGGCTAGTAATTGGCGATTACTGCTGATTTTGGTTTCAAGGGTGGCAATTTGTGCCTGTACCCGCTGTTCTTGCGCGGCTATATTTTCGCTATCATCTTGTTTTTTATTATTATTTTCTCTGCGGATTTTTTCAAAGCTTAACGTGGTACGTAAATAACTTTCTTGAAACGCTTGTTGACGCGTTTGGCGTTCTTGACTCACGATATCATCGGTGTCGTTGATTGCTTCGTCTTCTAAAGGGCTCATAGTATTGTTTTCAAGCCGTAGCTTTTCGTTGGACTCACCGCCACCTTGCTGGCCGGCATTGGCGATAAAATCGGCTTTTTCATTCTTTTGCAGATTTTCGGTCAACACCGTGGTGACTTCTTGCACCGCTGCGGTGGGTGAGCTTTTATCTTCAAATTGGATACCAAAAATAACAGCCGCATGAATTGCCACCGCCGTAATCGTAGCCAATAGCATGACGCTGTCTTTGAAAGGGGTTACATGCGGCATTAACTTTCGAGAATGATAAATGTGACTGTCTTTGCTATACACCAAACTATAACCCTTTGAACCATTAGGACACTATCACTAGGAAACTAGCACTAGGAAACTAGCACTACAACCTTGCTAAAAAAATACAAATCACTCATGTATTATAACGCCCAAATACTATAAATTAAAAAATTAAATTATTATAGATTAAATCAAACCTTGGCTGAAGCTAAATTCATACGCCATCAGCAATCAGTGGTTAGCAATTAACAAGTAGCAATCAATGTTTACCAATTGATGGTACCTAATTACTGGTACAAGATTTTTTGTAGACGGACCAGCGACTTTATGATTAGTGACTTTATGATTAGCAACTTTACAATGCCCAAAAACTGACTACAATAATAGCATTCAATATAAATATAAAAACTGAGAAACGATAGTGATAACAAGCAAAACGCAACTGGATGAATTTTTTGCCACCCATTCTGAAGAAATCGCACGTGCGCTGATACAAAAATCACAAACGTGGTATGAAAAAATCGAAGATTTTGCCGGTCAAGAGTTTATCGTGCCCGCCACCGAAAAGCAGCTAAACGATGCCATTCAAAAATTTGTGGTGGCAAAAGTCAAAGCGATATTGGCCATGCATCTAGAGATTCATGAAGGCTGGCTTCGACTGTATGCAACGGTTAACTATAAAGGCATCTACGCTGACCTTGCTGTCAATTTAGGTGTGGTACATGCCCAATTTGACCGTTATCGCCAGCGCTTGGTATTTCAGCAATTGACTGACACTGATGTCATTGGCTTGTATTCAGATTCCTATGTGAAATCAAAAGCGATTCATGTAGCGCTTTGGTTTTTTAAACGGGTGTTAAAGAAAGACCCGCTCGGCATGATTTTGGAGAAAATCAATTTGGTGCACCAAAAAGATGATATCTTGTATCTCGATATTGGTCGCTGGCTGAAGAAAAACGAAAAAATCATGGCGACGCTGCGCAAGGTGCAAGTTAATCACGGTTATCTTGCTGAACAGCAGCTCCTAATGAGAGCCAATGCCAACGTCGGTGAAATTCTCAATATAGGTAGTAGTGACCAATTAATTACTGAAGCGGATAATCCTGCAATAACAGCAAACGCAACTAAAGCGGCTTAGAATTTTTTCATCGGTATCAAACCTCATCCTTTACCGCTTTTGCTCTACTGATTTTTTACCGATTGTGCTTTGCCAATTAACAAGGTGCTTACCAATAGTTTTCAACGGCGATATTACCTTCACCGCGCCGATTCATGGTCAATCCAAGCGATTTTAAGGCTTCTTTGGTATCTTCGACCATTTGCGGGTTACCACATAGCATCACGTGACTGCGCTCTTTATCCAGTTTCTGCCCTACCAACTCGGTTAACTTGCCCGACAATATCAGATTGGGAATCCGCGCTTTTTCCCCCGCATAATCCGCTTCTCGCGTGACAATGGGCAAAAATACAAACGCTGCTCCATTGTCGCCATAGATTGACTTAATCGCGTCAATCTCCGCTTGATAAGCAAGCTCTTGCGAGGTGCGTGCGCTGTACACCAAAATAATGCGCTGATATTGCTGCCATACCTCGATGGTCTTTAAAATCGATAAAAATGGGGCTAAACCTGTGCCTGTTGCCAGTAACCATAAATCATTGGGCAGGGGTAACTGGTAGCGGGCTAAGGTCAAATAGCCAAATGGCATGGTATTGAGCAATAAACTATCGCCCACTTGGATATGATTAACCTTACTGGTGAATTCCCCCTCAGGAATGACCACCGAGAAAAATTCAATAAATTCATCATAGGGCGAAGATGCGACAGAATAGGCGCGAAACACATAGCCATCAAGGTCAATGGGCTTATCTTGCGTCTCAGAAGTTATTAACTTGGTCTCATAGTTTTGTGCAAAATATTGTAAATCTTTGCCATGGATACCGAGCCTAACAAATTGCCCTGCGGTAAATTTAAAGCCATCGGGGCGCGTGACTTTAAAACTTAGCAAGGTGGGCGCCCAACGAGTCACTTCAATCACTTTAACGCGAATACTTTTATCATCTGACATGTTATTTTGACCATTTTTTTGCATCATTATAAACAAAAAAGCGTACCTTAATGAGCTAAGATACGCTTTTTTATTCGCAGTACTAAAATTGGATTAATATATGCGAACTAGCGTGATAATTTTTGATAACGTTTCGGGGAAAATACCGAAGTACAATACCGCTAACGTCACCAACAACACCATGATGCCGCCTGCTTGAATACCCCAATGATTGACCGCATCGTGCGGCTGTACTTCTTGGGGACGTCTAAACAAGGTGACCATAAGATTTAGATAGTAATACAAGCTAATTGCACTACCCACGATAATCATGGCAGTGAGCCACCAACTTTGCGCAGAAACGGTAGCAAAAATCGCAAAGAATTTGCTGATAAACCCGGCGGTCAATGGAATACCTGCCAATGATAATAGCATCACAGTCAATACAGCGGTTAGCACAGGACGTTGCCAAAAAATCCCTTGGAAGTTTTCAACCAACTCTGCTTCACCCTGACGTTTGTACGGGCTTGACATGATAGTCACGACACCGAACGCACCAATGGTGGTAAACGCATACACTGCCATGTAAAGGCTGACAAAACCTGCTGATTCAACTTTTACGGCGCTGACGATGGCTAACACATAGCCGATGTGCGCAATAGATGAATAGGCTAACAGACGTTTTATATTGTGCTGACGAAGCGCCAGTACGTTACCGATAATCATCGATAAGCTGGCAATGACCACAATCAAGGTATTGATTGCTGGCAATGCTAAGGTTGCCGTAGACAGTAAAAAACGTAACCCTAACGCCATCATAGCTACTTTGGAAACACTGCCTAAGAAAGTCGCCACAGGCGCAGGCGCACCTTGGTAAACGTCTGGCGTCCAAGTATGGAATGGTACTGCTGAGAGTTTAAAGGCAATACCAAATAACATTAATGCAGTCCCCACCACCAAAATCGGCATAATCATACCATTTTGAAACATGGGTACGATTGCCATACCAATTTGACGGAAGGATAAAGTCCCTGTGTTTGAGTAGATTAATGCCATACCCATCAACATGGTAGCAGAGGCTGTCGCCGATAAAATGAGGTATTTAAAACCCGCTTCTAACGATTTACCACGCGCATAAGTATAAGCCAACATACCATATAGCGGTACCGACAATAACTCTAAGCTGACAAAGAAAGAAGCTAAGTTATCAGCGCATACCATAAACAGCGCGCCCAATGTTGAGATAAGCATCAGCAAATACAACTCTTCTTTATTATCGCGATAGCCCCCAATGTAACCATACGCCAAAGTAAAACACGCAAGCGAGCTGATTAAAATAATCACCATATTGAACTGGGCAAAACTATCCACCACAAATAAGGGAGCAATCAAGCCTTGCGATGGCGTAAATAACTCATACAGACCATGCAACATGCTATCAGGATTGCCACCCAATAACTGTATCAGCACAACAAACAACGCGGCATTAAGACCAATGACACTAAGGGTGCCTGCCACAAAATTTGAACGCTTCATGGCAATGGCAATCATCACCACCGCCGTGGTAATTGAAATTAAAATCATTGGAAACAATGGCATGAGCACATTGCTAGCAAATGGAATAATAGGATTCATCTATTTTACCTCCATATGAGCAAATGGCTCTTGAGAAGTAGGTACAACTTGCTGGACATGATATGCCTCACTAATCCACTGCATACTGTGATCAGAGGTATCTAAGAATGATTGCGGATATAGCCCTAACCATATTAAGCCAAACGCAAGCACCAACAAGATTGCCGCTTCACGCGCATTGATATCACGCATTGGTGACATTTTTTCAATCTTCGCTGTTGGCGTACCAAATAATGCTTTATAAATCATAATTAATGCGTATAAACCTGCAACGACTAAGCTAAAGGTGGCAAACACCACTGCCACAGGATGCGAGGCAAAAGACCCTAGAAGAATTAAGAACTCACCAATAAAGTTACCAGTACCTGGAATACCTAATAATGCCGCGGCAAAGAACATAAGTAACGGTGGGTAATAACGCATTTGACCCCACATACCCCCCATTTGGCTCAAATCACGGGTATGTAGACGCTCATAAAGCTGACCACTCATGATAAATAATGCCGCTGAGCTAAGACCATGTGCCAACATTTGAATCATCAAGCCTTGGAAACTAATTAACGTACCGGCATACAACGCAAGTACCACAAAACCCATGTGTGAAATACTGGTATAAGCCAGTAACCGCTTGATATCTTGCTGCATAAACGCAAGCCAAGCCCCGTAGAAAATACCAATACCCCCCAAAGTAATCGCAATCGGTGCAAACTGAGCACTGGCTTCTGGGAATAGTGGTAGGACAAACCGCAATAAACCATACGCCGCAGTTTTAATCAAAATACCAGCCAAATCCACCGAGCCTGCAGTCGGTGCTTGTGCGTGCGCATCGGGTAACCAGCCATGCAGTGGGAAAATTGGTAATTTAACCGCAAAGCCAATAAAGAACATCAGCATGATTGGGTATTGCCATTTGCCAAGATCTGTACCTAGCAAGTCCATATAGTTAAAAGTTATTTGACCTGTGGTTGATGCATGAATCATCACCAAAATCAAAATACCAATCAACATAATCAGACCCGATGCTTGGGTATAAATAAAGAATTTGGTTGCGGCATATTCTTTGGTTTTACCGCCAATCGCATTGTGTCCCCAGATTGCAATCAAGAAATAAATAGGAACTAACATCATCTCCCAAAAGAAGAAGAACAAGAACATATCGATTGCTAGAAAAACACCAATAACACCGCCCAAGCTCCAAAGTAGATTAAGATGGAAGAAGCCCACACGGCGAGTAATCTCACCCCATGAACACGCCACCGCCATCATACCTAAGAAGGCTGTTAGGCTCACCATCAACAGCGATAACCCATCAATGGCTAGATGGAAACTGACCCCCAATGAGGGCATCCAAGGTAATTGAAACTCTGCCAACCAAGTCGGTTTAGCAGTCACCTCAGCAATGGTTTGTGCTGAACCAATAAAGTTACCGTTTTGCCAAATAGCTACCGTAATCAAAAACGTTAATAGCATGCCAAGAAACGCAATCCAACGCGGAAAACGTTCATCAACTTTTTCAATCAACCAGCACAGAAAACCTGCAATGATTGGAATAAATATCAAGGCGGGTAATAAGAGATTATTTTGCATAACTGTTACTTCCCTATCATCATCATTACCAACACCAACAATACTGCCATGCCAAGACCGAAGCTTGCAGCATACCCACGAATCGAGCCAGATTGGAACCATGTCGCCACTCGGTTACCTGCCAACGATAGGGCTGGTAAAATATTCCAAGTGCGGTCAATCGGGTCAATTTTAATCAACTTACCAATCAATAAGAATGGTTTAACAAATACAATGTCATACAAAGCATCAAAGCCTAACCCATGATAGCACCAGTAATTAAGCGCACGGCCCAAACCTGTTTGGTTAAACTTACTCACGATGCGACCTTTATCTAGGGCAAACAAGAAAGCACCCACAATCAAACCCGCCAACATCGCAGCCATCACAATCATTTCTGCCGTGTGCTTGCCTGATTCTACCTCAGGATGAATCACGCTAAAACTTTGTGGCAATACGCCTGCTAATGGTGGATGAATCATCGCTCCTACTGCAGTTGATAACACTAACAATACCGCGAGCGGTAGCCAGTATGTCCAACCTTTAAGATCGTGAATAGGCGTTTTTTCTTCCCCAAAGAACACAATCCAAATCATACGAAACGTATAAATCGAGGTTAAAAACGCACCCACCACTGCCATCCAAAATAAATTCATATGACCTGATGCAAAGGCTTCCCAAATAATTTCATCTTTTGAGTAGTACCCCACCGTAATCCAAGGAATCGCAGCAAGTGCCCCACCCCCGATCGCAAACACCGCAAATAGGAATTTATTTTTATAAAACAACCCACCCATTTTAAAGATGTTTTGCTCATGATGGTAAGCCAAGATAACAGCGCCCGACCCTAGGAATAATAAAGCTTTAAAGAACGCATGCGTCATTAAGTGGAAAATCGCAACTTGCCAAGCGCCTACCCCTAATGCCAAGAACATATAGCCGATTTGACTCATGGTCGAATAAGCTAAGATACGTTTGATATCGGTTTGTGCAAGCGCACAGAAACCAGCAACTAACAATGTTGTTGCCCCAACGATACCCACCCAACTTGCCAATACATCAGGGGTCAATAAGAACACAGGATGTAAACGCGCAATTAAATACACACCTGCGGTAACCATCGTTGCCGCATGAATCAAGGCTGAAACAGGCGTAGGACCTGCCATCGCATCGGCAAGCCAAGAATGTAGCGGAATTTGTGCAGATTTACCCATCGCACCCAGTACTAGCATCACAGCTGCAACTTTGATAGTAGGATAGCTATGTCCAAAAATCGTCACCGTTGACCCTGCCGACGTTAGCATTTGCGATACATTGGCATTGATATCTGAGATATTTAACGTACCCAATTCACGGAACAACAAGAATAAGCCAAACGCTAAAAACACATCACCCACACGGGTTACAGTAAAGGCTTTCATCGCAGCACGGCCATTGGCGCGCTCGTGATAATAAAAACCAATCAATAAGTAAGAACAGATACCAACGCCTTCCCAACCTAAGTACAACAGCACTAAATTGTCAGCAAGTACAAGTAACAACATACTTGCGACGAACAGGTTCATATAGCTAAAAAATCTTGCGTAGCCTGTTTCACCGCGCATATACCATGACGCGAAAATATGAATTAAAAAACCGACACCGGTAATCACGCCCATCATGGTCACGCCCAAACCATCCAGCATGAGACCAAATTTTGGGGCAAAACTACCGACTTGCATCCACGTCCACAATGGCTGATTAATGACAGCACCTTGTGGATGGTTCATTAAAAAATCACTGCCCGCCATCAAGGCACACAAAGCAGCCAAACCCATACTGCCGACACCGACCACTGCGGCTGCGTTTTCGCTTAAGCGGTCACGCATGGTCGCTAGAATCAGAAAGCCAATCAGCGGCAGCATAAAGGTTAAAGGTAACATACTCATTTTGATTTCACCCTTTCATCTCATTTGCCGTATCGACATCTAAATGACCACGCTTATGATAAAACTGTAAAAGAATAGCCAACCCAATTGCGACTTCAGCGGCTGCCAAAGTTAGCACCAAAATAAACATAATTTGTCCGTCAGGACTGACCCAGCGACTACCTGCCACTACAAAGGCTAAGGCAGCAGCATTCATCATAATCTCAAGACTCATCAACATAAACAAAAAGTTACGTCGTACCATCACACCACAAAAACCAATGGCAAACAAAATCGCTGACAAGATTAGACCGTGCTCTAATGGCACATGCTCTAATGGAAAGTGTCCCATTATGCCTTCTCCTCCTGAACTTCGCGTAACACAGCCGGTTGGCTGGGCTCTTTATCAATAAAATTCGTTAAGGCAGGTTGTACGGTATTACCAAGCTCACTGTTATGACTTTCATTCTCATCATCCAAGGCAGATTTTGCCAAATGATAAGCCGCCACCAAACCCGCTAGTAATAAAAACCCTGCAATTTCGACCAACAATAAATATTCGGTAAATAATTTGGCACCGATCATTTTTGCCGTGACTGGCTCTACCCCAATAAACGCTGGCATCATTCCTTCAAACCCATGTTTCATGCCAATCAAACTAAACAGCGTCAAACCCACAATAAATGCAAGTCCTGCCGGCACTGCCCAAGCTGAGGATGATAACCAGCTTTCTTCTTCTAAGGTGCTTTGGGTGCCTAAGTTCAGCATCATCACCACAAAGACGAACAATACCATAATCGCCCCGGCATAAACGATGATTTCAAGCGCACCGGCAAATGGCGCACCTAAGGCAAAGAAAATACCTGATAATGCCAGCAGCGTGACAATCATGTTTAATAACGCATGCACAGGATTGGTACGAGTAATCACGCGCAAACTAGCCAAAATAGCGACAATCGCTAATAAATAAAACCCTATTGTTGCTCCGGTTATCATGGCAATAAACTCCGTAAATCAATCGGTGCAGACTCATTTTGGTGTGCCCCTTTAGGTTTATCTTTGGTCGCCATCCCAGTCACACGGTAATAATTGTAGTCAGGAAATTTACCCGGGCCTGAAATTAACAAATGCTCTTTTTCATACACCAAGTTTTGACGGTTGTACTCACCGAGCTCAAAATCTGGCGTCATCTGAATAGCCGTTGTCGGGCACGCTTCTTCACACATACCACAAAAGATACAACGCGAGAAGTTAATACGGAAAAACTCTGGATACCAGCGCCCGTCTTCACGTTCCGCTTTTTGCAGTGAAATACAACCCACCGGACAAGCGACGGCACAGAGGTTACAGGCCACACAGCGCTCATCTCCATCCGGGTCACGTGTCAGTACAATACGTCCCCGAAAACGCGGCGGTACAGGAACAGGTTGTTCTGGGTATAAAATCGTATCACGTTTACGGGTCGCATGACTTGCGACCATGATTAGGGTGCGCAGAATTGAGCCAAAACCCGTAATCGTGTTTTTTACCATAGTCAAATACATACGTTAATCTCCACCTTACCCTACACCATGGGTGCGCCATAATACATAGGCCGCCGTCGCGAGTAAATTAATCAAGGTAATGGGCAGACAAATTTTCCAGCCAAAGTTCATTACTTGGTCATAACGTGGACGCATCAACGCCCCACGCGCCAATACAAACAAGGTCATGAAAAATAGCGTTTTTAACATGAACCAAATAATCGGCGGGATAAAACTCAGTCCATCAAATAATGGCAACCAACCCCCAAAGAATAAAATAGTGATCAGCGATGATACCAACACGATATTCACATACTCACCGACAAAGAACATACCAAATTTCATACCTGAGTATTCAACATGGTAACCTTCTGCCAATTCTTGCTCTGCTTCTGGCTGGTCAAATGGGAAACGGTGGGTGACTGCCACACCTGCGACCATAAAGGTTAAAAACCCTAAAATTTGACCAAACACATTCCAGTGCCAAAAACCACCGGCTTGTGAGTATACGATATCGCGTAAGTTAAATGACCCTGCCAACGCCACCACACCCATTAGCGATAATCCAAGAAAGACTTCATAACTAATGGTTTGGGCAGCAGAGCGTAGACCACCGAGCAAGGCGTATTTATTGGCTGATGCCCAGCCACCGAACATCACGGCATAAACTGCCAACCCTGCCATCGCAAAAAAGAACAAAATACCGATGCTCCAGTCTGCGCCACCGAGTGATGGCGTAACTGGTACAATGATATAAGCGGCTAAAGCGGTAAACAATGAAATCGCAGGTGCCAAGACAAAGATAAATTTATCGGCAAATTTGGGCGTCCAGTCTTCTTTAAAGAAGATTTTGAGCATATCCGCGGCAACTTGTAGCGAACCTTGCCAACCCACACGGTTTGGACCATAACGGTCTTGCCACAGTGCCAACATGCGACGTTCATAAGGAATCATCAACGCAGCAAAAATTACCACCGCCAAGAAAATAACAATTGATTGCACTGCCAAAAATACAATTGACCAAGCTTCAGGGGACATTACCCCAGCCAGCCATGCAGGTAAATCGGGCATCTGTCTAACAGAATAATCCATTATACCCCCTCCCCTGGAGTTACTTGAGCTGTCATGCCGCCATTATTAGCTGCTGGGGGTACGACAGTGTTGGTAGTTGCTGATTTTACGATACTGATGTCCGTATAGGGCTGCGCTAGCAGGGCTTCTAATTCACCCGCCTGACCCACAGGATAGCCCACACAGCTTTCGGCTAAGTAATCGACAAGCTGCACAGGTAATGTAGTTGCTACACCCTTCACTGTGACCGTTAACATATCACCTGATTGCAACTGCCATTTATCGGCATCATCCGTTGATACACTAAAAGCAGCTGGCAGTAATTGTGAGGCAACCACTTCACTACGGGCAGTTAATTCATCACTAGCAAAAATATTATACACAGGGACTAGCTGGGTTGAACCTTGTTGGCTAGCTGCAGCAGGCGCAATATACTCACGTTTTGGCAATGCGGTTAACGCATCAAAAATACGCACCCCTGGATCGCCATGTTTGAGATGACCACCCACTTTATCTTGGTATTTATTCCAAGCTTGCGGTGAGTTCCAGCCTGGAGACCAGGCAAATGGAATCATTGATGAATCCGTTTGGGTGCCCACATAACCTTCTTGTGAGAAGGTCAGGCCCGTATCGATATCTTTCGGCTGCTCTGGCTCATGCACAGAAATCGGTGCACGCATCGCTGTACGACCTGAATAACGACGTGGCTCACGCGCGACTTTTAAACCAGTAATACGGTAATCGGCTGATGGCGCTGCTTGTCTGATTGCGGCTAATTGTGGATTGGTGTCTGCGACTGCAGTAATCACATCATCAAGCTGCGTCCAGTCAATCGCACGGCCATTGAGCTCAGACTCTACTGCATGTAACCAACGCCAGCTTTCTTTTACCATGCTTTGTGGGCGATAGTAAACAGGATCATAAACTTGGAAGAAACGCTGTGCACGACCTTCTGCTGAGATTAGTGTACCGTCCGCTTCTGCAAAAGTTGCTACAGGCACCATCACGTCTGCATGGTTATGCCATTGGTAAGCTTCATGATCGAGTACAATCAATGATTTATTGATTAGCAATTGGTTCATTTGCTCAGCGGTTAGGCGGCGGCTGATGTCATTTTCCATGACAATCACCACATCGGCATCATCATCTAATTCATCAATCGCTTTACCACCGAGTAAGTTAACGCCTATGCTATTGGCAGCAGGTACTGACAAGTACAAGCCCGCTTTTTCTTGATAGCCTTTGGTCGGGTTCATACGGCTTGGGCGTTTAACCTGCTTAGCTTGTTCAGCAAATGCCGCTTCATCCATCTCTTGTTTGAGCTTGGCTTGTTCTGCATCGATTTTGGCAATCTCTGCATCCACTTGGACGTTGTGGGCGTCAACCACGCCTTTTTCATAGATGACCACTTCACCGCGTTTTTGCTCAGCGATATTGGCAATTTGTGCCGCCGCTTCTATGATGGCGGTGTGGTACAGTGACGAGCCTGAGATGATAAGGGGCTTGGTTGCTTTAAGCAGCGTCTGCGCGATATGTTTAGCAAATGCTTGCATATCAGCATTATCGTCTTCATCGATGACCAAATCTTTTGGTAATTGCGAGGTGGCCAACGTTTTCATGTGCTCAGCAATGCTAAAGCCTAGTTCAGCGATATCGCTTGGGGTAGCGACGCAGCTTACTTTGGCGATATCATCAAGGCGCGTATCTTTGACATCCACAATAAAGATTGGGCTGTAGTCTTTTTGACCGATACGAGCCACAGGCTCTGCCAAGAAATCTGGTGTTTTTAGTGCATCTGCCATTTGTTTGGCGCGATTTTTTGCCGCTTGGCGTACTGCCAGTGCAATACGCGGACTGGTTTGGGTAATATCTTCACCCAAAATCAATACCGCATCATAATCCTCAATCTCACGCATGCTTGGATTATGGATATTTTCTGTGGTCAACACATCGATACATTTTTGTACCACGGTTTTTTCTTGTTTGCTAATACCAATGCTAAAATTTTCGGCACCGACTAAGCGTTTTAGGGCATAGTTTGATTCAAGGCTGGCAACAGGTGAACCAATACCGATGGCTTTTTTGCCTTGTAACCGGTTTTTGATGGTATCGATAGTATGGTCAATGCTCAGATTGGTTTGTTTACCGCTTAGTGTTTCAACCGCTTGAATTGGGCGGTCTTGGCGGTTAACATAGCCATAGCCGAAACGACCACGGTCACATAAGAAGTAAGCGTTGACTTCCCCATTAAAACGGTTTTCGATACGGCGCAATTCACCATAGCGCTCACCCGCTGAGATATTACAACCTGCCGAACAGCCATGACAAATGCTTGGGGCATATTGCATGTCCCATTTACGATTGTAGCGCTCTGAGTGAGTTTTGTCGGTGAATACCCCAGTTGGACAAACTTCGGTAAGGTTGCCTGAAAATTCACTTTCAAACTGACCGTCTTTATCACGACCAAAGTACACACGGCTTGCTGATGCGTAAACCCCTAAATCTTCACCACCTGCATAGTCTTTGTAATAACGCACACAGCGATAACACGCGATACAGCGGTTCATCTCATGATTGATAAATGGACCCAAGTCTTGGTTTTGGTGGGTACGTTTAGTAAAGCGGTATTTACGATGATTGTGACCTGACATGTAGGTCATATCTTGCAAGTGACAATGACCGCCCTCTTCACAGGTTGGACAGTCATGGGGGTGGTTAGTCATTAAGAACTCAACCAAGCTTTTACGGAAGTTTTTCACTTCTGCATCCGTCACTGAGATCCACATGTCTGGTGTCGGATTGACCATACATGACATGACCAAACGACCACGACCGGCTTCATAATCTTCTTTGTTATTATATTGCTTGACGGCACATTGGCGGCAAGAACCCACCGAGCCCAATGCTGGATGATAACAAAAATAAGGGATATCGATGCCAAGCGATAAACAAGCTTGTAGCAAGTTATCGGCACCATCAACTTCGACGTCTTGACCGTCTATATGAATAATTGCCATGCTAATTCCTTACACTGATTGCCCATTGGTGGCCTTAACCGGTTGATACACTTCAACTTTTTCGCTGTTTGCGAATGAAGGCACGCCCGTTGGGGACAATTGTTCTTCAGGCACCACATTGTTACCAATTTTAGCTTCAAATTCTGGTAAAAAGTATTTTAACGCACTTTGTAATGGCTCAACCGCACCCGGTGCGTGGGCGCAAAAGGTTTTACCTAACCACAAATCTTTGGTCAATTGGCGCAATACGTCAATATCGACAGGTTGACCATTGCCTGTATCGATGGCATGCAAGGTTTTGACTCCCCATGGCAACCCGTCACGGCAAGGCGTACACCAACCGCAGGATTCACGGGCAAAGAATTTTTGCAAATTGAGCGATAGTGACACCATATCTTGCGCTTCATCTACGACCATAATCAAGCAGGTACCTAAACGGCTACCCGCTTTCATGATGGGTTCAAAGTCCATTGGCAGGTCTAAATGCTCATCACTGGCGGTTAAGAAGTCAGTTGACGCACCGCCTGGCAACCAAGCTTTTAGTTTACGGCCGTCTTTCATGCCTTTGGCATAATCAAAAATAATTTCGCGAGCGGTAGTACCAAATGGCAGTTCCCATAGACCGGGCTCATTGACTAGACCTGAACAACCCATGATTTTGGTGCCGGGGTTTTCTGATTTGCCTTGTGCAAGGCCTTTATACCATTCTACGCCATGCAGCATGATGCCCGGCATGTTGTTTAAAGACTCGACGTTATTGACCACAGTGGGACGACCCCATGCCCCTGATACTTGTGGGAAGGGTGGCTTAGTACGTGGATTGGCACGGCGACCTTCAAGCGAGTTAATAAGCGCAGTTTCTTCGCCACAGATATAACGACCTGCACCGGTATGCACATGTAAATCAAAGCTATAGCCGGAACCTAGAATATTATCACCTAAATACCCTTTGGCACGGCATTCATCCAATGCATTATTTAGGCGTTTGGCGGCTTCAATATACTCACCACGGATAAAAATATACCCTGCGGTTGCGCCAATGGCATAGCCTGAGATAATCATCCCTTCAATCAGCTGAAATGGTAGGCGCTCCATCAATAAACGGTCTTTAAACGTACCTGGCTCCATTTCGTCTGCGTTACAAATCAAGTAACGGGGTCCGCCATCGGGTGGCGTCATAAAGGTCCATTTAAGACCTGCATTAAAGCCTGCACCACCACGTCCACGCACGTTGGCATCTTTAATCATGTTGCCCACTTCTTTGGCAGATTTAGCCAAGGCATTTTTTAGACCTTCAAACCCTTTTAGGCTTTCATAGGTTGCCAAGTCTAGCACTGAGTCATAATGTGCCAAACGCCAAGTCAGGGGCTTGGTTTCACTGGTGGCTGTTGCTTTATCACCATAAATAGGAATGCTTTGCTCGCCCAATTGACTGGGTGATTTGCCAATTTTTCGATTATTAATTTGACGGGTTATATTCATGCGTATTGCTCCAGCAATTCAGCAATCTCTTCAATTTGGACAGGACCGTAGGTATCTTCATCAATCAAAACCGCTGGACCTTTATCACAGTTGCCTAAACAACAAATGGGTAATAAGGTAAAACGATTGTCTGGGGTGGTTTGACCAAAACTAATGCCTAAAGTGCGCTCAAAGGCTTGACCTAAATTCTCACCACCTACCAGATAACAACCAATTGAGTCACAGACCAAAATCACATGACGACCAACCGGTGAACGGTAGATACGGTTATAAAAAGTGGCAACCCCTTCCACATCGGTGACTGGGATTTTTAAGATATTAGCAATCGCGTTGACTTGTGCATCATCCACCCAGCCATTACGGCGTTGGACAATTTTTAGCGCATCAAGTGATGCCGCGCGGCTTTGTGGGTAATGATGCATAAATTCATGAATGTCGTGAATTTCTGCTTCGGTTAGAATGCTTGCGACATCCACCTTTGGGGTTTTATCAGTTACAATCTTCATCGGTGGTTTTCTCCTAACGATCAACGTCTGCCATAACAACGTCAATTGACGCTAGATAAATAATCAAGTCAGATACCAAGCTACCATTAATGACTGACGGCATTTGCTGTAAGTGCGCAAAGGTCGGTGTACGAATACGGGTACGGTAACTCATGGTCGAGCGATCAGACGTAATATAATAGTTGGTAATACCTTTCACTGCTTCCACCATAAAGGAGGACTCGCCATCTGGCATGACCGGACCCCACGATACTGAGATAAAGTGGTTAATCAAGGTCTCAATATCATTTAAGGTGCGGTCTTTGGGTGGTGGTACAGCCAGTGGGTGATCGGCTTTGTATGCCCCCATTGGCATGTTGTTAAGACATTGCTCAATGATACGCAGTGACTGACGAATCTCTTCAATTTTGACCAAACAGCGGTCATACGCATCGCCATTAAACTCAATTGGCACTTCAAAATCAAAATTTTCATAGCCAAGATAAGGACGCGCTTTACGCACATCGTAAGGGATACCTGTGGCACGTAGACCATGACCTGATACACCCCAAGCCAGTGCAGATTTAGCATCGTATTGGGCAACGTTTTGGGTACGCAGTTGTAGCACCTTGTTTTTCATGGTGGCTTTGACGTATTCATCGATACGTTTTGGCATCCAATCTAAGAATTCACGAACCAGTTTGTGCCAGCCATTTGGCAAGTCCATCGCGGTACCGCCGATACGAAACCATGCTGGGTGCATACGATAGCCGGTTACCGCTTCAATCACATCATACGCTTTTTGACGGTCGGCGAACATATAAAATACTGGCGTCATACCGCCTGCATCCTGAATGAAGGTGCCCCAGTACAGCAAATTATTGGTGATACGGAAGAACTCACTCATCATGATACGAATGGTATTCGCGCGATCGGGTACTGTAATACCTGCCAATTTTTCCACTGACATGATGTAGGGCAATTCATTCATCACCCCGCCAAGATAATCGATACGGTCAGTGTAAGGAATAAATGAATGCCACGTTTGGCGTTCAGCGATTTTTTCAGCGCCGCGATGGTGATAACCAATGTCTGGGATACAGTCGATGACTTCCTCACCGTCTAACTGAAGCACAACGCGAAAGGCACCGTGCGCAGAAGGGTGGTTAGGACCCAAGTTTAGGAACATAAAGTCTTCGTCACGGCCACTACGTTTCATGCCCCACTCTTCTGGAACAAATCGTAAGTTCTCCTGCTCAAACATCTGCTTGCCTTTATCGAGATAATAAGGCGGCACTTCAGTCGCACGAGAGGCGTATTCTTTACGCAGTGGATGACCTTCCCAGTATTTTGGCAATAAAATACGGGTTAAATGTGGGTGACCATCAAAGGTAATACCAAACATATCCCACGCTTCGCGCTCATACCAGTTGGCATTCGGCCAAATACGGGTTGCCGTTGGGATGTGTAAATCAGCTTCTTTGAGCGCCACTTTGATACGGATATCCGTGTTGCGTTCTAATGACATTAGATGATAGAACACAGTGAAATCACTGTCAGGTAAGGCATTGCCATCCCTGTCTTTACGATGTTGGCGTAAGCGCTCATCAATCGCTGAAATATCCAGTAACATCACGTAGGGCTGTGGCAAGGTGCGAAGGTACAGGAGTACTTCGATGACCTGTTCACGGCTGACCCAAATAGTGGGAAAAGCGTCAAAGGTTTTTTGTACAACAAACTGCCCCTCAAACTTGCGATTTAATTCTGCAATCACTGCTGGGACATCAGTTTGTGCTTGATTATCAGTTACCGTTACCATGAGTGGCACTTTCCTCATTCACAATTATTAAGAAGGTAGTGGAATACCTTTTTTGTTTTGAACGCAATCCGATAAGCTTTTACTTAGCGAAAATTCATCCTAAATCTATCCAGAGACTTACTCTAGCATTAATCAATGCTCTAGCATTAACCAATCTCTAGCATTAATCAATGTTATCTGGGCTGCGTAGATTTTTGACCGCGATGCGATCGGCTTGTTTACGGTCACGTTCTGGCTGCATGACAGGTTGGTAGATACCTTGGTCATTGACATGAATACCGAGTGGACGACGTTCTTTAGTAATCGATTCTTGCAGCAGCATGATGGCTTGAATCAAAGCTTCTGGACGGGGTGGGCAACCAGGGATATACACATCGACGGGAATGATTTTATCAACGCCTTGCACCACTGAATATACATCGTACATGCCGCCTGAATTGGCACAGGCACCCATTGAGATGACCCATTTAGGCTCAAGCATTTGCTCATAGAGACGCTGAATAACAGGCGCCATCTTCATAAAGCAAGTACCTGCCACAATCATCACATCAGCTTGGCGCGGTGACGCACGAATAACCTCAGCGCCAAAGCGCGACAAGTCATGCACGCCTGTTAATGTCGTTGCGTACTCCACATAGCAGCACGAGGTGCCAAAGTTAAATGGCCACAACGAATGCTTACGACCCCAGTTTGCAAGGCTATGGGTCAAATCTTCTAATCGCGTCATGACGACGTTTTTATTGACTTCCTCTTCGTCAATAATTTGACGAGTTTGGGCGGGAAATCTGTCGGCATCTGGATTGGCTTTGGTTAATGTATATTTCATAATGCTCGATCACCTTGATTTTTAAAGCAGGATTTCGCTCTATGTCACTACAAATGCAAACGACCTTGCAACATAGATTGCAAAGTCGGGTTATTATTTTACCGCGTTATTGTTTGGGTTTTGGTTCATTGCGCCAGACAACTGGGCAGGGATTTTACCAGTAGGGTCAATTTCTAACTCTTCAACACCATTAAAGCGGGTAATATCCGCCAGATTAAAGCCCGCAGGCGCAGCAGCTAAACGCTTTGGTTTTGGCTTTTTGTCTGCAGGTGACCAGTTAAGTGCCCCTAGTTTGAGCAGATAATATAGACCGATTAACAGCTCTACCACAAACAGCACAACGGTCCAAAATCCTAACCAACCTGCTTCTTTGACCGATACCGCATAGGTATATAGGTATAATGCTTCTAAGTCAAAGATAACAAAGAAAATAGCGACGATATAGAATTTTGCAGATAAACGGATTCTGGCAGAACCAACACTGACCACACCCGACTCGAAATTCTCTTGCTTTTGAAAGCCTTTAGAAGTACCACCTAACAATCTTGGTACAACAAGCATGAAAATACAAAGTCCTATGGCTGCCAAAATAAATACAATTGCAGACCAATCAATGACTGGAATCATGAGGATACTCCTGGGCAATACGACTAACCGTTACGTAGGTTAAGCAATTCAAGTTGGGACGATATTTTGATACTTCCACCAAGCCCGTCTGGCTCAAGCGTAATATCACAAAGACGATGGCAGATAACGTCTTAAGAACTATTTTCCTTAAGATTACCTCGTACCAGCTAACAAGGCTGCACATCCATTGACCATTATTGTAATCGGTGAGTGATTGGCTAGTTACTAAACAGGCTAGTCAAATATATTGCTAAAACCACGATGAAAACCTAATATAAAGTAGCATTACATCACTTTATAAAAATGCGTATTTTAACAAAAGTAACTATATATTGCTGTTAACTGGCTAAAACACGGATAGTTTACTCATTTTATGTAAAAAATGCTAGTAGCAGGGTTCAATCTTCCGTTAATTAACCGTTAATTAAATAGCAACACTTTAGCAAAAAAACCCTGCCATAAGCAGGGTTTATCAGCCAAAAATCATTTAAATAATTCATTGAATGAAATAGTTAAATACTTATTGGTTAATCACATCAACGCCTTTAGGTGGTGTAAAGCTAAATTGATTACTGGCAATTGAGGTATTGCGTTTCACATCTGAGAATCGAATAGTAGTGGTTTGTCCCAAATTATCATTTAATACCATCATGACAGGATTACCGCTATTAAAAGCGATGCCTAAGCTTTTAAAGTTGGCATTGCCATTTTTTGGATAGAGCACGTAATAATTTTTTGAAGCAATCGGCTGGGTCACATTGAAACTATTATCGATTTTGCTAGGATCACCTGACAAAATCAGTGCTGGGGTATCCCCTACTTGATTACTCACGCTTTGCTTGGTCGCTTGATTTAAATCTTTATCATATACCCAAAGCGTATTGCCATTGGCAACAATCAGTTGCGATGCCGTACCATCAATCTGCCAACGAAACTGGTTCGGGCGTTGCACGGCCATGGTACCTGAGAAATTTCTTGATGCCTTACTTAAGCCCTTGCCACCTGCGCCAGAGGTAGTTTGACTAAAATTGGCGGTCATGCTTTTGACATTTTTAAGTAGGTTGTTTAAGTTTTTTGCCGCAGTTGCTGAGTTGGCTACAGCGGCATTGGCTGATTGCATGGCGACGGTCATCGGCATACTAGTAATCAATAATGCTGATAATGTACCTGTGGCTAATTTATTGATAATTTTATTAGTAGATGTTGTCATGGTAGGTTCCTCATTCAATAAAAATTGTTAAAAGTTTAGAAAAAGTATTCAAAAATAATATCAGCCCAACAGGCTAATCAATCAATTAAAAATTAACAAGTTAAGCTAAATTCGCTGACAGGTATTGTCGCTAAATTTTTCTTACCCTACTAGACGCCCCATGCAATGATTGTTGTTGAAGTTGTAACAAATGTAACAATAGCTGAGTGCTAAGAAAGTTTTGATTAGGCACTAACTAAGCAGTGCCAATCTATCGAAAACTATCTAAAGGCCTTTAACACGCGTGGATACAAGCAATAAAAAACCCAATAAGTGCAACTTATTGGGTTAATTTGTTTAACAACAAGCTGAGTGATTACTCAGCTGCGCCTTCAACAAATACGTAGCGACGGTTGAATTTACCTTTAACGGCAAATTTTACGACGCCGTCAGTTAAAGCAAATAATGTATGGTCACGACCCATACCTACACCTTCACCTGCGTGAAATTCTGTACCACGTTGACGTACAATGATGTTACCAGCAACAACTTGTTGACCGCCAAAGATTTTTACGCCAAGCATTTTTGGGTTTGAATCACGACCGTTACGGGTAGAACCTGCGGCTTTTTTATGTGCCATGTCGATGTCTCCTAGAGATTAATGTGTTTGAAATAGTCAATTAAGCAGTGATTGCTTTGATTTTTAACAAAGTATACCATTGACGGTGACCTTGTTCTTTATGGTAGTGTTTACGACGTTTGTGTTTTACAATACGTACTTTCTCACCACGACCATGTTCTACTACTTCAGCTTCGACCACTGCACCGGCAACCACAGGTTGACCAATTTTGATATCGCTGCCATCAACGACCATTAAAACGTCTTCAATTTTGATGGTATCGCCTTTTTCAGCTTTTAGCAATTCAACTTTTAAAAATTCATCTTGAACGACGCGATGTTGTTTACCACCACTTTTGATTACTGCATACATCTTGGTTGCTCCAATAAACCCGTACACCGTGGCTACCAAGGGCGATAACACTTCTACGACGGATACACAGGGAAATATAAGGTCGCGATTTTAACGTTTTTAGTGTTTAAAATCAAGTAAAACTTCACGGATGCGGGTGCAATTTTGGCTAATAAATTATTGCGCGTTTCTCAACGTAATACCCGCTCAGTAATACAAGTCGCCAATAAAAATACAGAGCTATAACTTACACAAAAAACGGCAGTGTGGTATGATTTTGCCGACTTTCACCACAAGCCAAATTTCACGAATTTTCACTCCAAGCTTTGAGCCAACCTATGCTAGACAATCAACAATTAAGTCCTATATCCACTGCTATCAATGCTGTTACCAAAGACAGTAACAGCACGCCTGTCACCTATCAGCAGATTCAATCTATTATCGCTGACGATTTCGAGATTATGGATAAGCAGGTGTATGGCAGTCTAAGCTCAAAAGTCAAACTGCTCATGTCGGTGAGTCAGCATGTCATCAACGCAGGTGGTAAGCGTATGCGCCCGCTGATTTCGCTACTTTGCTCACGTATTTGTAACGATCAGCCCTCACAAGCTGCCATGCATTTGGGCGCAATCACTGAGATGCTGCATACCGCAACGTTAGTACATGACGATGTGATTGATGCGTCAGGTATGCGCCGCGGTAAGCCGACCGCGAATGCAACGTGGGATAATGCAACGGCTGTACTGGTCGGTGACTACCTGATTGCCCGTTCATTCAATCTTTTGGTAGGTTTTGGCTCGTTGCCGTTATTGCAGTTATTCTCAGATGGCACTTGTGATATCGCTGAAGGGGAAGTATTACAGCTCCAACATCAGCATGACCCCAAAGCTACCGAAGCTGATTATATGAAAATCATTGACGGTAAAACCTCTCGGCTATTTATGATGGCAAGTCAAGGTGTGGCTATTTTGGAAAATCGCCCCCAATACAATGACGCCTTCGCCAAATTTGGTCAGCACTTTGGTAATGCCTTTCAAATCATTGATGACGTGCTCGATTTTGTCGGTGACAGTGAGGTTCTCGGCAAAAACGTGGGTGATGATATCGCTGAAGGCAAGCCCACCTTGCCGCTGATTAAAGCGCTTGAAATGACCACGGGTGATACGCATGAAAAATTACGGATTGCCATTCAGACGGGTGAAGTAAACGATACCCACGAAATTATTGAGATTGTCAAAACCAGTGGTGCACTGGCGTATTGCCGTGACAAAGCGATGCAAGAAAGCGAAATTGCTAGACAAGCCGTACTAACCTTACCAGATTCAAAATATCGTCAAGGTTTACTCGATTTGATGACGCTTGCCAGCCAACGGCTTTATTAATTGTTAATTATTACTAAAGGCGGGGTAGTCATCAGTTTGATGTCCAATTCCATGCGCGGCAAACCATACGTCATTAAATCGTCATACAAGTTTGCTAATTTTTTGATTAATAGTTTTGTGATTGATGGCTTTTTGATGGTTAGCTTTTTAATTATGGATGCTGTATGTCTAATACTATCCCCTCTTCATTACCCGATATTAAACAACAACTTATCGAAGAAAAAGCCAAAAAAACTCAAGCGCAATCGGCATTAGACACCATTCAATCACTTGCCACGATCGACCCTGCTAACCCTGCCACCATCGACATTAAATTTCGACCTTCCAAACACGCGGCGTTTATGCAGGCTGCCAAGGTGCGCACCCCAAAATATAAATTCTACGTTGAAGTCGGTGGCGACCCTACCCACCCTACCATCGTACTGATTATGGGCTTAGGCGCACAAAGTCTAGTCTGGCCCAATGAATTTTGCTATGCGTTAATCACTGCTGGATTTCAGGTCGTGCGATTTGACAATCGCGACATAGGCAAATCCAGTAAGCTTAAGCACAAAAAACTGACCCCCGCTCATGATTCGCCCATTTATAAAGCCAAATTGCTGGGCAGATTTGGACTGGGTTTACCGCTTAAAAACCTGCAAACACCGTATGATTTGTACGACATGGCAGAAGATGCCTATCAACTGCTCAAAATATTGGGGATCAAAAAATACTTTGTGATTGGTCAATCGATGGGCGGTATGATTGCGCAAATCATGGCGGTGCGTTATCCCCACCAAGTAGAAAAATTGGGACTATTATCCACCAGTAACAATCGACCCTTTTCGCGCCCACCCGCCATTGAAGCCATCAAGGCTTTTACCCAGCCACTACCCAAAAGCCAAGATGCTGACGCATTGACCCAGCAGTTCGTGCAGACCATCAAGACCATCGCCAGCCCCGATTACTTTGATGAACAAGCGGCGTTCAGCAAAGCTAAAAAACTGTTTAAACGGCGTTTTTACCCAAAAGGTACGCAGCGGCAGTTACTGGCGATTTTGGCGACAGGGTCACTGGTCGATATTGACAAACAAATCCACCAGCCCACCCTCATCATTCATGGCAAACAAGACAAACTCATTCCATTTAGTCATGCCTATTCGCTTGCTAAGCACATTGCGCACAGTCAATTGATACTCATTGATGAGCTCGGTCACGATATGCCACTTGCGCTCATAGAAAAACTGGCAAGCCAGTTTATCGCGCATTTTAGTTACAATGCGCAAATCAATTGATTGTGATGCGAAAATTAACTCATTGTGATGATAAGCATTTGCTCCCATTCAACCTTTAAATCGGCTGGGATTGGCAAATCTTTTTCAAAATAGTATTTAAAACTTGACATCAAGATAGTTGCCATCATGGTGGCTTGGTAATCAATCGCCTCCGCCGTTAAATAGTCGGTCGCCTTTTGTTTTTTAGCCAGTTCAATAAAGTTTTGCTTACCCATCAAAAACATATCATGATAAAGATTGTGGTGTTGGGTACGGATTTTCCACAGGGCAAGCATCTGTTGGCGGCGTTCAAACATTTTTTGTGAATGATTTTCCATAATCATTTGTAGCATTTGACTATCAGCATTGAGCCTGTCTTGAAATAGCTGGCTGACTTCCTGCTTGAAATCATCAATCATTTGACCTGCCAAATCACCCTTGCCGCTGTAGTATTTATAAAAAGTAGCGCGATTGACTTTGGCGCTATCCAAAATTGCTTGGATAGTAATATCATTGTACTCCTGCTCGAACAACAACATAATAAAGGCTTCACGGATGGCTTTATGGGTTTTGACAACACGTAAATCAGGTGACTTGTTACGACTTAAAATCATGGGGAAATGTTTCCTTATTAAAAAAATCTATCAATCGCTTTGACATTTTAAAATTTTTATCGATACAAATAGTTAATAATTGTTGCTTAAACACTTACTTTGTTTAATATTGTTGGTTTCGCAATCTAAGATTTTTTTTTAAAATAATGGCTGCCGATAACTGGTAGTAATGTAGCTATCATTTAGTTATCCTAAAGTTTTGTGTCTTATCGTAAATATTGCAACAACAATGTCGCATTTATTTTATAATATTTTTTTTAAAATTCCCTACTTTTTATGAGGTCGGTATGAGATACCCAGTGTTGTTCATGGTGTCATTAGCGAGTTGTAGCTTATTAATCGGGTGTAATAAGTCAGACACAGCAGCCCAGCAACAAAGTGGCGGCGGCGGTGCAGGAGCACAGGCGCAAATGCCACCCACAATAGTCAATGTACAGCCTGTAACATTCCAAACGATTCCACTTACCAAAGAGTTATCAGGTAAAGTTGTCGCCTATCAACAAGCCACCGTTACGCCGCAAGTGTCAGGTATTATTGACCGCCAGTTGTTTCGCGAAGGCACTTTTGTCAAACAAAATCAGCCGTTATATCAAATCAATACCGATAGCTACACCAGTGTACTTGCCGGTAGTCGCGCAAGCCTTGACCAAAGCCTTGCCAGTGTCAATACCGCAAAAGCCAACTATAATAATGCCTTAGCGGTGCTAGAAACCCGCCAAGCCGAACTTGCGCTGGCTCAAACCAATTTAAACCGTCTAAAACAGCTACGTGGTACTGAGGCTATCTCCAGTCAAGAATATGACCAAGGGGCAACCGCCGTGCGTACCGCTCAAGCAGCGGTTAAAAATGCGCAGGCGCAAGTCGGGGTGGCACAAGCCAATATTGATGCTGCCCAAGCAGCGGCTCGCGGCGCACAACAATCAGTGAATAGCAACCAGCTCACCATGAGCCGTACTGTGGTTAAAGCGCCTATTAGTGGTATCACCAGTCGCTCAAATGTCAATGTCGGTGCGCTTGCCACCGCGGGCACGACGCAGATGGTAACCGTCTCGCAGCTTAATCCAATTTATGTCGATATCAGTCAGTCAGCCGCCGAGTTATTGGCGCTTCGTCAGCAATTTGCGGCTGGTAAACTTAGCACACCACGTACCGCTCAGGTTCAGTTAAAGCTCGCTGATGGCTCAACCTACCCGATGGTAGGACAACTTCGCTTTGAAGAAGCTAAAGTGGATAGTACCACAGGCACGGTTAATCTGCGTGCGGTATTTAGCAATGATAACTTTGTGTTGTTGCCCGGGATGATGGTGAATGCCCAGTTGATTCAAGGTATTATCAATAATGCGGTATTATTGCCACAAAGTGCCATTAATCGTACAGCCAAAGGTGAATCAACCGTGTATGTGGTTGACGCCAATAATAAAATCCAAGTACGCCCAGTTACGGTTCAAGGTACCCACCAAGGTCAATGGATTGTCACTAGCGGTCTAAAACAAGGTGAGCAAGTGGTGATGGTTGGTGGCGCCAAAGTCAAACCAGATCAACAAGTCAAAGCCATGCCTTATGTGGCGTCTACATCAGCCTCAACCGCGGTACCGACCAATGCTTCTACCACGACGACGACCAAAACGACCGTAACAAATAGCTCAACTAGCGCCAAAACTGCGCAACCATAAGCACGGGAGATATCATGTCACGCTTTTTTATTGATAGACCCATCTTTGCTTGGGTGATTGCCATGCTCATCATGCTGATGGGTATCTTAGCAATTTTTAAATTACCGATTGAGCAGTACCCACGTATTGCCCCACCTACCATTAGTATCTCAGCCACCTACCCAGGTGCCGCTGCCCAAACCATTGAAGACTCCGTCACTCAGGTGATTGAGCAAAAAATGAAAGGGCTTGATGGATTGATGTATATGTCCTCAAGTTCATCATCAAGTGGCGCTGCGCAAATTACCTTGACCTTTGAGAATGGGACAGATCCCGATACGGCACAAGTCCAAGTCCAAAACAAACTGCAATCTGCCATGAGTTCGCTGCCAGAGATGGTGCAGCGCATGGGGGTCAACGTCAATAAGTCCACGAGTGGCTTCTTGATGGTACTGGCGATGACATCTGAAGATGGCAGTATGGATCGTGCCGATATTGCCGATTATCTCAACTCCAACGTGGTTGACCAGATCAGCCGTGTCGAGGGTGTGGGTAACGTCAACGTGTTTGGCTCTGCGTATGCCATGCGTATTTGGTTAGACCCTGAAAAACTTCGTACCTATGGCTTAATACCCTCGGATATCACCAGCGCAGTTCAAGCGCAAAACGCGCAAGTATCAGCCGGTCAGCTAGGACAAACACCCACTGACGAAGCCCGTCAAACCATTAATGCCACAGTGACTGTGCAAAGTTACTTACAAACCCCAGAGCAATTTCGTAATATTTTGCTTAAAAGTAATACAAATGGCGCGCAAATTCGCTTGGGTGATGTCGCCAAAGTGGAAATTGGTAGTGAAAGCTACAGCGAGATTGCCCGCTACAATGGCAAGGATGCGGCAGGTATCGGTATCTCACTGTCATCTGGCGCCAATGCTTTAAGCACACGTGATGCCGTAGAAGCCAAACTTAAAGAGCTTGAACCTAATTTTCCTGCGGGCTTAAAAGCCTCGGTTGCTTATGACACCACGCCATTTGTACGTTTGTCGATTGAGGAAGTAGTCAGAACACTTGCTGAAGCGATTGCGCTCGTATTCTTAGTGATGTTCTTGTTTTTACAAAGCTGGCGCGCAACCATTATTCCTACGTTGGCAGTACCTGTGGTAATACTGGGTACGTTTGGTATTTTGTACGCATTTGGCTATAGTATCAATGTCTTGACGCTGTTTGCCATGGTGTTATCCATCGGTCTATTAGTCGATGACGCGATTGTCGTGGTCGAAAACGTTGAGCGTTTGCTGGAAGAAAATCCAGACATGACGCCACTGGAAGCCACCCGTGAATCGATGCGCGAAATCAGTAAAGTGGTTATTGGTATTGCCTTGATTTTGTCGGCGGTATTTTTACCGATGGCATTCTTTGGCGGCTCAACTGGGGTGATTTATCGACAGTTCTCAGTGACGCTTATCAGCAGCATGGTACTATCTGCCCTAGTTGCGTTAATTTTCACCCCTGCCCTATGTGTGACTATCCTCAAACGCACTAAAGCCCATGACAAACACAGCGGGCATCAGACCGGTTTCTTTGGCGCATTTAACCGTATGTTTATGCGTCTTAGTAAAGGCTATGAAAGCTTTGTGGGTCGCAGTATCAAAATGCGCTGGCTATATATGATTCCTTATGCCTTGGTGATTGCGGCATTGGTGTTCTTATTTACCCGTATTCCAAGTTCGTTTATTCCTGAAGAAGACCAAGGTGTGCTGTTTACATTGGTGCAACTGCCTGCCGGTAGTACCCAAAATCAAACGCAAGCGGTTATGGAAAAGGTCAACGCCTATTATAAAACCCAAGAAAAAGACCTTGTAGAATCTGTATTTATGGTCAATGGCTTTAGTTTTGCCGGTCAAGGGCAAAATATGGGATTGGCATTTGTACGCTTAAAAGATTGGGATGAGCGCCCTGGTAAAGAAAATACCGCGCAATCGATTGCCAAACGTGCCATGGGTTATTTTATGACCCAAGTGAATGAAGCCCAAGTATATGCCATTTCACCGCCTGCAATTCAAGGTTTGGGTACGGCAACGGGTTTTGATCTGCAGCTACAAGACTCAGGCAACTTAGGTCACGAAGGCTTATTGCAAGCCCGTAACATGCTACTGGGCATGGCGGCGCAAAATAAACAAGTCAGTGGCGTGCGTCCAAATGGACAAGAAGATTCACCCCAATATAAAGTCAACGTCAATTATGATGCTGCTGCGGCTATGGGTGTCGCGCCGAGCGTGATTAACAGTGTTCTTAGTACCGCTTGGGGTAGTAGCTACGTCAATGACTTTATGGATCGTGGTCGTATCAAAAAAGTCTATATGCAAGGTGAAGCTGAGAGCCGTACCACCCCAGAGGATATCAACAAATGGTATGTACGTAACAGTGACAATCAGATGGTTCCGTTTAGCTCATTTGCTACCGGTGAATGGCAGTATGGCTCGCCGACCCTTACGCGTTATAACAGCTTGTCATCGATGAACTTACAAGGTAACGCAGCGCCGGGATTTAGTACCGGTCAAGCGATGGCAGCAATGGAGCAAATGATTGCCAAACTGCCAAAAGGCATCAGTTATGAATGGACAGGTTTATCTTTAGAAGAGAAAAAATCTGGCGCCCAAGCACCTATGCTGTACGCGATTTCGATTTTCGTGGTGTTCTTATGTTTAGCTGCGCTGTATGAAAGCTGGTCAATTCCCTTTGCAGTGCTACTTGTTGTGCCACTTGGGGTATTAGGTGCTGCACTGTTTACGGGTTTACGTGGGCTTTCAAACGATATTTATTTGCAAGTGGGTCTGCTGACCGTTGTCGGTTTATCAGCCAAAAATGCGATTTTGATTATTGAATTTGCCAAAGAACGACAAGATTTGGGACATAATCTATATGATTCGGTTACGGTCGCTGCTCGCCAACGCTTACGCCCGATTATCATGACATCATTGGCGTTTGGTATTGGTGTGGTGCCCTTATTTTTGGCAACGGGCGCAGGCTCAGGTAGCCAAAATGCGATTGGTACAAGTGTGTTAGGCGGCGTGGTCAGTGCAACTATCCTAGGGGTGTTTTTTATCCCAATGTTCTATGTGTGGGTACGTTCACTGATTAAAGGTAAAAAACCGCATGACCCCAATGACGGCAATGATGGTGACTTAGAGCCCGTATCACCCTACTCGCCTAATCCTGCTGAACCTGTCGCTGTCACACAGTCCCCACAGGTGAGCATCTATAAGCCTGATGACAGTTCACAATCCAACCATCAATAAGACATAAATGGGTAAACATTTTACCCATTTAATCTTTTACAATAACAAACACATTATGTTTATACAGGTAAGTTATATGGATTCTACCTTTCGCCTAATACCCCTGACCGCTATAGTAGCTACCCTACTATCGCTCACCGCTTGTCAAACCATTCCAAAAGCCAAAACTGAGCCTGTCGTAGCACAGCCGCATATCGCAATTAATCAGCCTTATGAGACCTATGACAGTCAGACCGTCAGCGGCACCAGTCAGCCGAGCATCGCGTCTCAGCGTTGGCAGGATTTTTATAGTGACGCCAAGCTAAAACAACTGATTCAATTGGGGTTAGACAATAACAAAGACATCAGTGCCACGATTTTGGCGATTCAAAGAGCCCGCGCACAGTACCAAATCCAAGACATCGCCGATGTGCCTACTATCAATAGTTCTGGCTCATATTCTTACGGTGCAAAAAATTCAATAGATGCCAATCCTAGTAGTGCTTACAATGTCGGTTTGGCAATGTCAAGTTACGAGTTTGACTTTTGGGGACGTATTGCTAGCCTTAAAGATGCCGCCTTACAAAACTATCTTGCCACCACTGCTGCCAAAGATGCCGCGCAAATTAGCTTGATTAGTAACATTGCACAAAGCTATGTGGCATACAGCTATAATCTGGCACAACTGCAACTTGCCAAACAAACCTTAGCCACGCGCCAAGATTCACTTCGCATTAACCAGCTGCGTTTTAAAGCAGGTCTTGATTCGCAGCTAAGTAGCGTACAAGCACAAGCGGCGGTTGAAGCTGCCAAAGTGGCTATCGCCCAAGCACAAACCAATTTGTTGACCAACCAAAATGCCTTACGCTACCTAGTAGGCGCCCCTGTGGATAATAGCCTACTACCCGCAGCGGGCATTAGTAGCATCACTAATAATCGTATTTTTGGCACGGGCTTACCCAGTGATTTATTATTGTATCGTCCTGATTTGCGTCAAGCGGAATATAACTTAAAAGCTGCGGGCGCAAATATTAACGCCGCGCGCGCCGCGTTTTATCCAACCATTAGCCTATCCGGCAATGTGGGTGCTGCCAGTTCAAGCTTAGGCGATTTGTTTAAAACAGGCGCATTTAGCTGGGGTTTTGGACCGAGCGTGAGCTTGCCGATTTTTGATGCAGGTCTACGTAAAGCCAATTACCAAGTGAGTGAAATCGAGCAACAACAAGCGCTAAATACTTATGAAAAAGCGATTCAAACCGCTTTTAAAGAAGTCAATGACGTATTTGCCAATCGCGCAACGTTAAATCAGCAGTTGACCGCGTACAACCAGTCGCTTGCTGCCAACCAAAAATACTATCAAATTGTTCAAGCGCGCTTCAAAGCAGGTTTAGACAATTATTTGGGCGTATTAGATGCACAGCGTTCGATTTATAGCAGCCAACAAAGTATTCTAAATACCAAGCAGTCGCAATTGCTCAGTCAAATTCAGCTATACCAAGTTTTAGGTGGCGGGGTGAGTCGCGATGTACCGCTCGAAACACCCACAGAAAAACATACGAATTTCAGCACCAAGTTGTCACAGGTTGCCAACAATGCCCAGCAAAAAATTACTGATGCAGCCCATCAGCCTGCCCAAGTGACTACTAAAACAACCTCAACAACGACCACCACAACCACAGTCCAACCCTAATACATTAGACCTAGCTCATTAGAGCTAGTGCATTAGATTAGCCTTTAGCTGTTATAGTAAAAACCCACACTGATGTGGGTTTTTTATGGGGTTTTTTACTATAAATGGCTGTTTTAAAACGCATAACTGGCGATGCCATGCGCGATGAGCTTTCCTTCATCATTGACCAACATCATCCGCGTGGTACAGCCTTTGCGTCCCATACGAATTACTTCGGCTGTGACCATAAACTCATGACCGCGCCCAGGGGCTAGATAATCGACGCGCAAATCGACGGTTGCCATGCGTTTGATTTTTTTGGTCTGCTCTTCAAACGTGCCTTGGTCACGACGATAGATTTCCAGCATGCCCTCAAGCCCGCCTATGGTATCTAATAGCGTCGCCGTCATACCGCCATGCAAAATCTCAAAATTTGGATTACCGATGAGGGCAGGATTGGACTTGACCTTACCATATACTCTGCCATCTTCATAATGATAGGTAGTAAAGGTATGCGCCACAAACGGGCTTTGGGACATGATGTTGGCGAGCTGATGCCCTAGCACATCAATACTAGGTTTATTGATGGCGTGATGCTCACTGTCTTCATTGAGCTGCAGTTGCAACTCGTTTGCCAAATCAGAATGCTCGTCATTTTCTTTAGACGTCGTGTCAGTCATGTTAGTGCTATCAGTCGATGACTGAGCGGCTAATTGATTGGCATTTACAGGGTTTAAACTCACGGTGCCCTCCATGCGTAAGTAGATTGTGGTAAGATAGCTTTTTAAAAAATGATCATTCTAGCAAATTTTGCTTATTTATCCTTATACAATTTCTGCGTTACTTGATAACGTTATTTGATAATAAGTGTCACTCGATAATAAGAGGTCTTCATGAGTTATATTTTTAATCGTTCATTCCCCAATACTCGCTTACGTCGCCTACGTTACAACGACAATATCCGCGCCATGGTGCAAGAAACCAGCATTGAACCCAAACATCTGATTGCGCCCGTGTTTGTTATTGAAGGTAAACAGCAGCGCCAAGCCGTGACAAGCATGCCAGGCGTTGAGCGTTTGAGCGTAGACTTGCTAATTGAGTATGCTAAGCAACTACTCAGTCTAGGCGTCACCACCATTGATTTATTCCCTGTCATTAGCCCAAGCCTCAAATCGCTACAGGCTGAACACGCCTATGATGAGAACGGTCTTGCCTGCACTGCTATCAAAGCAATTAAAGATGCCTTACCTGAGATGGTAGTGATGACTGATGTGGCGCTCGACCCCTATACCAGTCATGGTCAAGACGGTATTGTCGACGACAATGGCTACGTGCTCAATGACATCACCGTTGAAATCCTCGCCAAACAAACCCTGAGCCATGCCCGTGCAGGCGCGGATATCATCTCACCAAGCGATATGATGGATGGTCGTATTGCCGCGCTACGCCAAGCATTGGATGGAGAAAATTTTATTAATACGGCCATTATGGCGTATTCTGCCAAATACGCGTCTGCGTATTATGGACCGTTTCGGGATGCCGTCGGCAGCGCAGGCAACCTTAAAGGCGGACACAAAAAACAATACCAAATGGATTTTGGTAATCGCGCTGAAGCCCTGCATGAAGTCGCCCTTGACATCCAAGAAGGCGCGGACATGGTAATGGTCAAACCAGGTCAGCCTTATCTTGATTTGGTACGCGAGGTTAAAGACACGTTTGGCGTGCCGACTTATGCGTATCAAGTATCAGGTGAATATGCCATGCACATGGCAGCGATACAAAACGGCTGGTTAAGCGAGGACGTTATTTTGGAATCGCTGTTAGGGTTTCGCCGTGCAGGTGCCGATGGTATCTTAACTTATTTTGCAATGACAGCGGCCCAAAAGCTCAATCAATAATTTTCTAAAGCTTGATTAAAACTAACGGCGACACTGGTTTATCAATCAGTGTCGCCTTTTTTTGATGTTACATTTATTAACTTAAAAGCATCGAGCGCTATAACGAGGCCTATAAAAAATTACTTAATGTCATAGATAATAACAAATCTGTTAACTTTAATTATTTTTTTACCCATTTATTTACTAAATAGAAACTTAGTTTATCCCTCAATTTCATGCACAATAAGGTAAAGCAACAATATACACTTTTATTTACCCCTATTGGCTAAGCTTACTAATTTTGGCTTACTAATTTTGGACGAGCCTTTTTTGGCGTCACTTTTAGCGTTTTGTAATAATTGATTACTTTTTGGCATTATATTTTTGAAAAAAATAAGCAGATAATGGGGTTAATAACAAATAAAAGACGAGAGTGGTATCTGCTAGCTGATTAATCGAGGATAAGATGATGAGTAATGCACCAATTTCTAATAGTTCGATTGCTAATAGCCCAATTAAAAACGCCATGATGGCAGTGGCTATGATGTCATTTTTGGCACTCAGCTTTAAACTGTCAAGCGATTTGACAACAGATAGCCAGCCATCGATAAGTCCGACTGATGCGGTTGTTAGTACCTTAAATCAGCCGAGCCAACAGGTGGTATTGTCTACCCATAATTAATATATTGTTATCAATTCAATTAATAGAAGATGCGATGCCGCATCTTTTTTTTATGGCAGTCATTGATGACCACTGGCTTATAGATTGTTGCACGGATTATTTCTCAAAATTTTACCGCCAACTATGTCCTTATCTTTTGCGCTTTAGACTATAATAGTCGATTGTCCATTTTTTACTGAGCAACTTTTATTAACGGTGGAAGCGACTATGAGCCAATTAAACCCTCGCCAACAAGAAGCCATGCAATATGTCTCTGGACCCTTGCTGGTACTGGCAGGTGCAGGTTCGGGTAAAACATCTGTGATTACCCGTAAAATCGCTTATCTGATTGAAGAATGTCAAATGCCAGCCGAGCGTATCACCGCGGTCACCTTTACCAACAAAGCGGCTCGCGAGATGAAAGCCCGTGTGCAAAAATTATTGCCAAGTGATAAAACCAAAGGCTTAACTGTCTCGACTTTTCACCAATTTGGCTTGCAGTTTTTACGTTACGAGTTATTGCATACGCCGCTTAAAGGCAATTTTTCCATCATGGATGCCGAAGATAGCAAGCGGCTGTTGATGGATTTGATGGTGCGAGACAACATGAGCGGTGCTGAGAGCCGCGAATTGGTTGGTAAAGCTATCAAAATGATATCCGATTGGAAAAATGACCTAGTCCCGCCTGAAAAAGCAGCGGATACGCTGACCGACCCTGAAGATATGCTATTTGCAACGCTGTATCAACTCTACGAGCGTAACCTACGTGCCTACAATGCGGTGGATTTTGATGACTTAATTGTGATGCCGACACGGCTATTGCAAGAAAATACCCAAGTACGTGACAAATGGCAAAATCGCATACGCTATCTACTGGTAGATGAATACCAAGACACCAATACCGCGCAATATGAATTGATTAAACTGCTAGTGGGCGTGCAGCCGCGTTTTACGGTGGTGGGTGATGATGACCAATCCATCTATGCATGGCGTGGGGCAAAACCTGAAAATATGGCACTGCTGCAAGAGGATTTTCCCAAATTAAAGGTAGTTAAGCTTGAGCAAAACTATCGCTCTACGTCGCGTATTTTGCACGCTGCCAACTCAGTGATTACCAATAATGAGCATTTATTTGAAAAAAAATTATGGTCAGATAAAGGGCATGGCGAGCTGATTCGCATCATCAATTGTCGTAACGATGATGATGAAGCAGAGCGCGTTGCCAAAGAAATCATCACCCACAAACTTCGCAATGCCAACGAATGGCAAGATTATGCGGTACTGTATCGTAGTAACTTTCAGGCGCGTATGTTGGAAGCACAGCTACGTCAGCTGCAAATTCCTTATAAGTTATCGGGCGGCACGTCGTTCTTTGCCCGTAGTGAAATCAAAGACATCATGAGCTATTTGCGCTTGATTCTAAATCCTGAAGATGACAGTGCCTTTTTACGCATTATCAATACCCCAAAACGTGGGCTTGGACCTGCCAGCCTTGAAAAGCTCGGACTATTTGCCCAAGAACACCAAGTCTCACTATTGATGGCAAGTGGTCATAGTGGACTGACGCATGTGTTACCCAAAAAAGCCAGTGGCGAGCTTAAAGAATTTGCTGATTTTATCGAGCGTTACACCCAAGAGCTATACCAGCATCCCGACCCTGTGCCGCTGGTTAAGCAAATGATTGATGAAACTGGCTATATTGATTTGGTACGAAGCGAAGCAAAAACCCCACAGCAAGAAAAAATTCGTATTGATAATATCGAAACCCTATACGCCAGTATCCAAAACCTGATTAACCGCGCGGATGATGACGATGATCGCACCATTGATGCAGTCATTCGTAAGCTTGTGTTACTTGATATGCTTGAGCAGCAGCAGGAAGAGGAAAATACCAATAAAGTCAATCTGATGACACTACACGCCGCTAAAGGGCTTGAGTTTGATTATGTCTATATCATGGGACTTGAAGAAGAACTATTACCGCATAAAAACTCCATTATTGCTGAATCCATCGAAGAAGAACGACGCTTGATGTACGTGGGGATTACCCGTGCCCGTAAAGAGCTGACCATGACAATGGCTGCCCAGCGCCGTGCAGGCGGGCAAATGAAAACCACCACCCCTAGCCGATTTATCGACGAGTTGCCGACAGAACATATCGATGCCCCTGGCATGAAAAAATCAGCGGCAGCGCATCAACCCAAGAAAACCGCAGAGGATTATTTGGCCAATATTCAGGCGTTACTCAAAAGCAAAGCTGCCAAATAATTAATTGATAAAAAAAACGGCATAGCAGAAAAGGCGTAAAAAAAGGGCAAAAAAGGTAACTTTAAGCCCTTTTTTTATTGAAAAACAGCCTGTATGACAAATATTTGACCCAAACGCCCAAGTAGATGTAACTAAATATTTCCTAAAAAACAGGTATTTGATAGGAGATGTAACAAAAAATTTCAAATAGGTAGCTTAGTTACCTTTTTGGCAAATTTCATTTCATAACTTAACTTCCGACCTGTTAAACACAGACAGTAATCTAAATTTATTTTGCTATGATGGCTTTAACAAAACAAGCAGGGCAATAACTGGTTGATTAATCAGGGTCAACTAATAACGCTGAGTAGCAACTAGTTATATAGCTAATATTCAAATGAACTTAACTAAAATTTTACATGGCTTGTTGTGATACTTTTCAAAAAACTTCTGAAGGAGAAGACGATGAAAACTTTAAATAAAACCCTTTTAGCTTTAATTGCAGGTACAGTTGTGACTGCAGGTGCAAATGCTGCACTTTACCAAACCAATACTGTGGGTTACGCAGGTCAACCCTATGTCGGTGTAAAAGCGGGTCAATTTAATACTGATGCTGACCGTTTTGATGCTGACAACCAAACGGCTTATGGTGTGTATGCAGGTTATAATTTTACCCCTAACTTTGGTGCAGAAGTTGAATATGTAGACTCTTCAAAAGAAGATCTAAAATATCGCGGTACGAAAGTAGGTGAAATTAGCACTAACACGGCGGGTTTATATGGTACTTATAAATATCAATTTCCAGCATCGAATGTTTATGCCAAAGGTAAACTAGGTATTGCGCAAACCCAAGTTGATTTTGGTGATGATAAATATGACGAGTCGGGTCTTGCAGGTGGTGTCGGTTTAGGTTATAACCTTTCGCCAAATGCATCTGTAGAAGCTGAATATACGCGTCTGCCTTCAGTTGACGTAACAAACAATGTTTCAGTTGACTCAGACTTAGTCACTGTCGGTGCTCACTATAAATTCTAATTGAATTGCTAATTGAATTAATAGATGAATACTGGATATCAATACAAAAGAGTAGCTTATGGCTGCTCTTTTTTTGGTTTCTTCTTTTTGGTTAAGAAAACTTACTTTGGTATTCGCTCAGTATCGTGCCATTTAGGTTTATAATATAGTAGTTTTTTACAATTTTTTATAAATTCAAGATAAGTTGGTAAGCATGAAGCAAGTACAAGTCAAGATTTTAAACCCCAAAATTGGTAATGATGATAAATTTCCCCTACCTCATCGGGCGACAGACGGCTCGGCGGGTATAGATTTGCGCGCTTGTATCGATGAGCCTATCACCATAAAAGCTGGTGAAAGCCAGTTGATTGGTACAGGACTCGCCATCTATATTCAAGACCCTGATTATGTTGGCTTTATCATGCCGCGCTCTGGGCTGGGGCATAAGCATGGTATCGTCCTCGGTAATCTGACGGGTGTGATTGATGCGGATTACCAAGGCGAATTAATGGTCTCTATCTGGAACCGTAGTCAAACCGATTATGTCTTACAACCTAGCGAGAAAATGGCGCAGTACTTGGTCGTGCCGATTGCGCGTCCGACTTTTGAGATTGTAGCGGAGTTTTCTGATATCAGTGTACGCGGTGAAGGCGGCTTTGGCTCAACGGGAACCCATTAATTGTTACCGTTTTCTCATTTTTTTTTAACAATTTATAACAGAGTATTTAATTATTTTGCCAAATTTCAATGCTATGATTTTGGTAGTATAAAATCAGTTAGATGTTTTTTTTATGAATACTCTGTTTATTCATCCTTTTTTTCCGCAAAAATCCCTTTTTAAAGCTTACGATATTCGTGGTGATGTCACCTTATTTACCGATGATTTTGTGTGGTCATTGGCAAGGGCGTTTGCCGAGCTCTTTGTCTATGCTCACCAAACGACAGCAACAACGCCAACGTTAGCGGTGAACAAGCCTACGGTTGTCATCGGGTACGATGCTCGCCACCAAAGCCAAGAAATTGCCAAATGTATCGCCTATGCTTGCCAGCAAGCCGGTCTAGTGGTGCAGTGGTTGGGACTGACAACCACACCGATGATGGCATTTATGGCACAGCAATTTTCCGGTAATGGGCTGATGGTCACCGCCAGTCATTCGCAAAAGCATATCAATGGCATTAAATGGCTCATCAATCATGAGTCGCCGAGCGGTGATGATGTACAGCAGCTTTATGAGGCTTTAATTGGCTACAAAGCCATCGTGCCTGATGACAGGCTTATTGATGCCATCAGGCAAACTACTTATACAACGCCCAAGGATTTTTTTGCAACTTATATCCAGGCTATCGAGCAGGCTTTTACTCACATCAATCAAGCTAAACTCACTCAAACTACCTATTTTCATGCACCCCAGCAAATTGTCATCGACTGTATGCATGGTGCGACCAGTGACTTTGCCCAAACTTTATTTAGCCAGCTTGGCTATCGTTGCATCATGCTAAACGCCTCCCCCGATGGCAATTTTCCCCAAGGCAACCCAGACCCAACGCAATCCAATCGCTTGACGCAGTTAGCTCAAACAGTCAAAGCTACAGGCTCAGATATCGGCTTGGCGTTTGATGGTGATGGCGATCGGGTGATGGTAATTGATGCACAGGGTCAGATGATTAGCCCTGACAATTTGCTTTATCTACTCTCTCGCATTGCCATTGAAGAATTGCCCAGTGTGGACACATCAATTGCTAAAAAAGTCATTTTTGATGTCAAATGCTCGCATCATGTACCCAATCTCATCGCTTCGCATGGCGCCGCCCCGATGATGACCAAAACTGGCAGTAGCTTGATGCGAAAGTCGCTACAAAACAAATCAGACAACGCGATTTTTGCAGGTGAATTATCAGGTCATTTTATTTTTAACGATGGTTATTTTGTGCTGCATGACGATGCCATGTATGCGGCTGCCCGCTTGCTCAATTGGCTGAGCCATCAACCTATCAGCCTTAACGATATCCTAGCGAGTTTGCCCACTTGCATTAGTACGGCGGATATGTACCTACCTATTGCGGATAACCATTATGGTCAAACCGTTATTGCCCGTATCACGGCACTGGGGAAAAAGCCGTTTAAACGATTAAAATCCTCATTTGCGGTCAAAAATGTCAATACGATTGATGGGTTACGCTTGGATTTTGCGGAGGGATTTGGTATTTTACGCAAGTCAAATACGGGCAGTTTTTTGACCGTGCGTTTTTCTGCCAATGACGTCGCTGAGCTGCGGCATATTCAATCTATTTTTGTTGACTTATGTCGTACGATTGATGACAATCTTGCCGAACAAGTCGCACAAATTCAGCCTGTATAAACACCGCTTGTAAAATCGCATTTTAAAAAACGTCTCTAGCAAAATTATATAAGGATTTGAAATGGCATTAGATCTTGAGCAAGCCATGCATACCGCTGACGTATTGACTGAAGCACTACCCTACATCCAACGTTTTGAAGGTAAGGTAATGGTAGTCAAATACGGCGGCAATGCCATGACTGATCCGATATTAGAGAGTTCTTTTGCCAGAGATATCGTCATGTTAAAAACCGTAGGCATTCATCCTGTGGTCGTCCATGGCGGCGGTCCACAAGTCGATAACTTGCTTAGAGAATTGGGGCGCAGCTCTGACCGTATTGATGGCATGCGAGTGACCGACAAAGCCACCATGGATGTAGTGGAAATGGTACTTGGTGGTAGCGTCAATAAATCTATCGTCAATCTCATCAACAAACACGGTGGTCGTGCTATTGGCTTAACGGGTAAAGATGCCAGTCTCATTCGCGCTAAAAAATTACCCATGACCAAAACGGATGAACAAGGCAACGAACAACAAATTGATTTGGGATTTGTGGGTGATGTGGTCAGCATCAATCGCGATGTGATTGATTTGATGATTGCCTCTAACTTTATTCCTGTCATCGCACCGCTTGGCGTGGATGATGAAGGCAATACTTACAATATCAATGCCGATGTGGTGGCGGGGAAAGTCGCTGAGTTCATGCTCGCGGAAAAACTGATTTTGCTCACCAACATCAAAGGGGTGCTTGATAAAGAAGGCAATGTTGCCACTGGACTTACCCCTAGCAAGGTGGATGAGATGATTGCCGATGGCACTATCTCTGGCGGTATGATTCCAAAAATCAGCTATGCCCTAGAAGCAGTAAAAAACGGGGTAAAAAGTGCGGTGATTGTCGATGGTCGTGTCCCGCATGCGACATTGCTAGAGGTCTTTACCGATAAAGGCGTTGGCACCCTCATTAGCCGTCATCCTTGAAGTAGCTTTTGCGTTACTTATGTTTCTGAGTGGTTTTTGGGTTGCTTTTGGGTTAATAAGCCGCTGATTCAAGCGGTTTTTTTTCGCTCACGATATTGGTCAAATATAGGATAGATTTTAGTATTACAACACAAATGTAATTGGTATTTTTTCTAATATTGACTATCATGACTATTTTAATTTGCAAATTTATATAATGTTGCAAGCGGCTGTAGCAGATAATAGCAATTATTTGGAATTCATATTCACGTACCACTTACCAAGGACTGTTGGGATGTCACAAAAATACTTTATGGCTTATTGTAGTGAGATAACGCTGACTGCGGCGTTGAATCAACATACGTTTACCCAAATTCTGAACCAATCTATCAAAAACAATACCAGCTCTGGTATCACTGGTTTTTTGCTGTACGATGCGGGTAAATTTTTTCAGTATTATGAAGGCGATGAGTTAGCGTGTGCAAACTTACTTCATGCGTTAAAACAAGATGATCGCCACACCCATATCAAAATCATTGGTCAAGGCTATATTTCAAGTACCGTATTTGACAACTGGTTTATGGGCTGTTTTGATTTATCCAAGCATTCCTATGCATTTAAACACCATGCTTTTATAGAATCATTTGATGTGTATAGTTGGGACATGCAAGAAGTCGTCAAGCTGATTGATATCATGTCAGAGCAAAGAATCACTTACATCACGCCGCAAAAACCTATCAAGTCACTGTTTAGTAAACGCTTTATGCGTATTCGAAATTTCACCCTGCCGTTTCAAGGTTAGTGGCTAATGTCAAATCTACTAAATCGAGAAATTAAGCTAGCTATCAGGGTTTGTAATAATCAGGAAGTTAAAACGGTATTATTGCCACCCGTAAAAATAAAAAACCTATTGATAACAATAGGCTGATTAAAATAAGCATGGCAAACCGATAAGCCGGGTTCTGTCTAGGACGAACATTCATCTAGGCGTATCGTTACCAATACGCTCAAGCAACCTACCCGTGTCCAACGCGGGCAACGCCATACGGACACCTATTTGGTCTTGCTACGAGTGGAGTTTACCTTGCCATGAACTGTTACCAGTCATGCGGTGGGCTCTTACCCCACCCTTTCACCCTTACCTTATTGCTAAGGCGGTCTACTCTCTGCTGCACTTGTCGTAGGCTTACGCCCCCCAGCCGTTAGCTGGCACTCTGCCCTGTGTAGCCCGGACTTTCCTCCCCTTACCCACTGTAAACAGGGGCAAGCAGCGTTCGTCTGGTCTGCCAAGGCAAGCATTATAGCAGGCTTTATCTATTTAGTCACGGTCAGCAGGCAACGCATACGTACCGACTGCATGCGCCACAGGTCTGTCATCACCTTCTGAATAAATCAATACATCGCCTACCGCAAGCGTGCGCCCGACTTTGATAAGCTGGCATTTGGCAATAAGGTTGGCTTGTGCAGAGGGTTTTCGTAGAAAAGACACATTAAGATTGGTAGTCACTGCCAATGGGACGATACCAATTTCGCCCAAAATAGCCACATATAGCGCAACATCAGCCACTTTCATCATCACAGGCCCTGATACCGTGCCACCCGGTCGTAACTCATCATCACCGATAGGATGGGATACAATGGCTTGACCGTTACCCACCGATTCGATGTGGCAGTTGGCTTGGGGGAAAGATTGCTTCAGAAAAGCACTCAGTTCTGCTTTATTGGCGGGCATAGACATTCCTTATCTATAATGAATCTATAATGACGTTGTGAAAAATAGGGGTTGTGAAAATTTATTGACTGGTTTTAGTTTGGGTGATGCGCTCAAATTTGAGCAGCAACTGCGCTGGCGTCTCCAAATAGTTGGGATCTTTTGGGATACAATCAGGTACAGGACAAAACAGCGAACACTGCGGCTCATCAAAATGACCGACACACTCGGTGCACAGCGCAGGGTCAATCTCATAAATCAACTCGCCCACATAAATCGCATCGTTGGGGCAAAGGGGCTCGCAGACATCGCAGTTGATACATTCATCAGTGATTATTAATGCCATAGCTTTTAAAACATTTACCAAGAAACGTTTATTTTACCACGACTTACCAACCCTGTTGTTTTTTTCGTTCAAACGCCTCTTCGACACATGGCGGTACAAATTTACTCACATCACCCTCTAATTTGCCAATTTCGCGCACCAGCGTTGAGGAGATAAAAGAATATTGCTGCGATGGGGTCAAAAACACCGCTTCAAAATTTGGGTCTAGTTCACGATTGAGATTGGCGAGCTGAAATTCATACTCAAAATCTGACATTGCCCGTAGTCCACGCAGTACACCTGTGGCTTGTTGATTTTTTGCCAAATCCACCAATAACCCATCAAAGCCAATCACAGATATATTGCTCAAATCTTTATCATGACAGGCTTTTTCTACCAGTCCAATCCGTTCCTCTAAAGTAAATAGCGGTTTTTTATGATGCCCAATCGCCACTGCGACAATCACCTCATCAAACAGGCGGCAAGCGCGCTTAATCAAATCAAGGTGCCCTTTGGTAATCGGGTCAAATGTACCCGGATAGATAATTTTAGTATAAGGGGTTGCAATTGGCTGGCTGGCTGCTGACATGGCTGTCTCTTTATGATAAATAATGCGCTATTTGGCGCTAACAATACGGCTAAAACAAAGATTGCTAGTTTGTTGCTAATCCTAGCAAAATTTGACGCCAATTAACAATTAAATCTCACTATCAATTTGTGTGTAGCGTGTTATCATGACAGCTTTGCAGCATTTTACCCAAAGCTTAATTAAAATTTAGGGTAAAGCGTAATAATGAAAAACCTAGCAATTAAAAACTTAGTAATCCAAAGCCCAATAATCAACAACTTAAACTTAGTAATCAAAATCTATGAATTGATTTATTGGGATTTATCGCCATATTAAACGGCTTGTCATACTGATTTATGGCAACCCGATTGTTGTAATAAGATTATGGCAATAAGATGATTAAAACATGCTGTGCAGCATTGGGTATGTCCGCGATGTTGCAGCAAGGAAACCTAAATGACTAAAAAACCAAAAATGCCTAGCCTGATTGCTAGCAACAAAAAAGCGCGTCACGAGTATTTTATTGAAGAAAGCTTTGAAGCGGGGCTTGAGCTACTCGGCTGGGAAGTCAAATCCATCCGTGCCGGTAAAATGCGTATCACCGAAAGCTATGTGATTTTTAGAGATGGTGAAGCCTTTTTGTTTGGCGCGCATATTCAGCCGCTGTTATCGGCATCGACTCACATTGTCGCTGACCCCCTTCGCACCCGTAAACTACTGCTGCACCGCCGCGAGATTGATAAGCTCTTTGGCATGGTTAACCAAAAAGGTCATACCTGTGTGGCGCTTAAAGTGTACTGGAGTCATGGCCGCGTCAAATGCGAAATTGCCCTTGCTAAGGGTAAAAAACTGCACGATAAACGCGCCACCTTAAAAGAGCGTGATTATCAACGCGAAAAACAACGCGGGTTAAAAAACTTAGTTTAGTTGGAAATAATAATGAAAAAATTAGATGCTCATGAAAGATTATCTAGCCAAAATTTAGAAAATACTGCTAATAGTATTTCAAACCAAAATGTTACTGTAAAAGAAGCTCTGCTATGGTTTCTAACTGAGTTTTGCGGTCAACTTTTGATTGGCTTGTTATTCACCTCTGTTATTGGACTCTTTATTTGGGTAGGAATTTGGAGTTTAGTACTAATTGTGCCTTCAGTGTTAGCCATCTATTATGTTTTAACAACACGCAATGTTTTAAATAAATCATGAAAATTTCTTCCCGCGATCGTAATTTTGATGAGATTAGTGAGCATTTTGAGAAAAAGATTTATGGCGGCTTGAAAGGTGAAATTCGCCTTGCCGTGCTGCGCCATGATATCTTTGACTGGGTAAAGTCATGGCAACAGATACACAACCGACCCCTTCGCGTATTGGATGTTGGTGCAGGCTTGGCGCAAATTAGTATCGAGCTTGCCAAAGACGGGCATGACGTCACCATCAATGACATCTCTGCCAATATGCTTGAGATTGCCAAACAAAACGCAGGCGAGGCGGCACAAACTATCACCTGGCATACCTGCCCTTATCAGCAATTGGATGATAAATTAACGGGCAAATACGATTTAATCCTATGCCATGCGGTACTTGAGTGGTTGGTTGAGCCCAAACTGATTATGGATTTTTTCGATCGGTGGCTTGTCGATGATGGCGCTGAAAAAGGAGTACTATCGCTGTGTTTTTATAACCCTGCCAGCTTTGTGTATCGTAACTTGGTGATGGGCAATTTTAATCTACTAAATAACAAAGATTTTAAAGCCGATAATGGCAGTTTGACGCCCAATCACCCGGTGGCAAAAGATGAGGTGATTGCTTGGATTGGTGACCATCACTACCAAATCTTGCATACCTCAGGGTTACGGGTGTTTCATGATTACTCACCGCTCAAGCGTGGTGGGCATACCAATCCACAAGCGGTGATTGATATGGAAGTCGCCTATAGCGGACAAGACCCATATAAATGGCTAGGGCGTTATTTGCATTTTTTGGTGAGCAAAGCTAATTAGTAATAACCCGCTTGCTGCATTGAATCGACTGCCAGCGCTTGTCTTTCGCCATAAAATCTCACAGGTATCGGGCTGACTTCGATATCCCCCCAAGACTTGAGTAAGACCGAGGCTTCGGCATTGGGGTCAATCGGAAAGGTGTTACTTAAACTGGCATACAGTGATTGCTGATCTTTGGCAGCCAGCCATTCAATCAGCCCTAGCGCCAACTCGGTATGCTTGGCAGCATGGGGAATGGCAACCCCTGTGATGTTGGTACTGACGCCGCCGTAGCCCTTATTGATCCATTTGATTTTAATCGGGGTATCGGGATGCGCTTGTAGATAGCGTCCGTAGTGGTTGCTGTTGACCAGACCGATTTGGCATTTACCGCTTTCTATGGCCTTTAGCACTTCACTGTCATCCAGCAGCACGGGCATGCTTAGATTGGCAAGCCAGCCTTGCATCACTTCTTGGGTGCGTTTATCGCCCAGATTATTGATGAGATTGACCACCAGTGACTGATTAGGGATGTATTTGCCTTGGCTTAGGCACAGTTTTTGTGACCATTTTGGTTTCGACAAGTCGGCATAGCTTGAGATGTCATTGGTATGCAGTACCCGACTATCATACACTGCGGTACGCGCGTAGCTAGATAACGCAATCCAATTGCCATCAGGATCACGGTAACGCTCTGGGACATGCGCCACTGCTTTTTCGGCATTAAAGGGTTGTAACAGCCCCTCTTCGACTGCGATACTAAAAATACCCGCATCTTCAGTCAAAATCACATCCGCAGGGCTATTGGCACCTTCTGCTTTTAACCGTGCCAAAATTGACATTGGCTCATCTTGCACGATATGAATCGGCACATTGATTTGCCTAGCATAGCTAGTTAATAACGGCTCAAGCGCCGCTTTGTCAATGGAGGTGTAAATCGTGAGTTGGTTGGACACTGCAGCAGTCGCACTCGCAATACTTGCATTTGGCGTCGCATTGGTATTACTGGCATGATTGCCATTAGCACTCGAAGCGGTGGTCGAAGCCGATTGTGACGTTGGGGATGGCGGCGCCGATGACGGACTACAGGCAGTTAACGCACCCGATATACTCACCAAGGCAATTAACAAAGCGCTGATGGCTGATGATTGCGCATTGACATTGGTACGCACCTTATGACCCATCATACAATCCATCACATCACTTGCTTTCAACACAGCTTAACCTTCTTCAACAGCTTTGCCTGACCATCGCTAAATGGATTATGGCTAAATACATCATCGCTCAATAGCGCGCCTAAAAAACTTTGGATGATTATAGCATTTTGCCCCAACGTAATTCTTAAAAAAACTTTGAATTGACGGGTTTTTAACCCTATTTTGTCTCAACAATTTTTTGTATGCAAAAAATGCCCTTGTTGCAAAAAGTGATGGATTTGTATCGCTACTTCATCATTTATCAGGAGTCCCGTATGGGAGGCATTGACGATGATATGGTCTTTGGCAGCGGCAAGCTGGGTTTCATGCACAAATACCGTGCCGTCATTGGGCTGCAGATGCGGCTCAAGCTTGGCAAGCTCACGGTTACGGGGTAATACCACTTTGCCAAGCCCCACCGAACGAACCCCCGCAATACTACCTAGCTGCACTGTATCTTTGAGTGCCGGCGCATTGCCATCTAGCCCCTGCAGATACGAGCGACCGACGAATTTGGGCAGGATTTTGACGATGTTGTTGGCACTGATGCTGCCATTATGCGGCGTCCCAAGTGTTACACAGCGGGTAATCTGCCACTGTGGGTAGCGCTGCAAAAAGTCTCGAATGACCAGCCCACCCAGACTATGCCCGACCAAATAAATGGGCACACCTGTTTTTTCATGTTTGGTCAGCCAGCAGTGCAAACGGCGGCTATGATTGGCAAGATTATGCGCGACGCTAAAATAGCCAAATCTGTGGCATTCGTAGCCAAGTTTACTGAGTTTTTTGGCAAGCGGTCGCATCGCCCAGGCATGCATGTGCAGACCATGAATAAGGATGACAAGCGGTTTGGGTTGGCGTTTTATCATAAAGCCTTTTGTATCTATGAGTTATATCTATAATTTTTATCTACGATGCTAAAAATTTGGGGGAAATGCCGCCTGCTTAGCTTATCATTTTCTGCATTGAGCAGATGAGTTTGCAAAACATTGTTACCATTTCATACTATAATTGCGGTTTGTGAATTGATGATAATGATTTTATACAGGCTTTTTTCTTTTGAACTTTTGGCTTAAATTGGCTTACACTTAAATTGGTTTACACTTAAATTGGTTTATATAAGGCGCGCTATGGCATTTGAATCCCCAATCCAACAAGCTTTACAACACTACCCTATCACGTTGGCGTTGGTGGTAATTTGTATTGGGGTGTTTGCATTACAGCTATTGTTTGGCGTCAATCCGACCAATCCTACCAACCAATCGTTAATTGCTTGGGGTGCCAATTTTTTACCCTTTTCACTGGGTGATGCCCCGTGGCGATTGGTGAGCAGCCTGTTTTTGCATATTGGTTTTATGCATTTGCTGTTTAATATGTTTGCTTTATATTATTTTGGACAAGTGGCTGAGCGGATGTTTGGCGCTGTCAATTTTTTAGCGTTGTTTTTGTTATCAGGTGTTGGCGGCAATTTGCTCAATAACTTTTTGGGCTTGCATAGCGTGATGGCAGGTGAGCCGCCGATTATTAGTGCCGGTGCGTCAGGTGGTATCATGGGCATTGGGATGGCGCTATTGGTGACAGCGCTAACCAAAACATCGTTCAATAATTTTGCGTTAAATTTTCGCTCGTTACTGATAGTCATGGCGATTAATTTAGGCTATGGTTTTTTGGTGGGCGGTATCGATAATGCCAGTCATGTGGGCGGTGCAATTATAGGTGGCTTGCTGGGTATGATGTATGTCATGCAGTATCGCGTTATCCGCCAGCAGCAGCTATTCGCCCATAAAGCTAGTAGCACAACACCTTGGCCACCCCATCATCTTGGCAATGGACCAATCTCTGGCAGTACTGCCCCATTCATACCGCCTTCTTTAGTGGTGTTAAAGGGTAAAATTATCACCGCAAGCTATGTAGTGTTGATAGTGGGATTTGTGGCGATGTATGGCTGGCTACATATCAGTTTTATGCAATTACTCAATCATGCATTGCCAAGTATTATCCACTAACTGTTAATAATTTTTTAACGGGATAAAAATTTTAGGAGTTAACCGTCTAAAACGCTTATTCCTGCGCCCTTTTGCCAATCTTGTTTGCCAATCTAGCAAGTGACAATGCTATAATAGCGCCACTATTTAGCCAGTGAAAAGGACCAGCCAATGACCGTCATCAAGAAAGACGACTTTATCAATTCTATCGCCAACGCCTTTCAATACATCAGTTATTATCACCCAAAAGACTTCGTTGATGCTGTATATGAAGCGTGGCAAAAAGAAACCAACCAATCTGCCAAAAACGCCATGGGGCAAATCCTCACCAACAGCCGTATGTCAGCGATGGGTCATCGTCCGATTTGCCAAGATACTGGTAGTGCGGTGGTGTTCCTTGATATCGGTATGAACGTGCAATGGGACTTGCAAGGCTCAGCGATGAGCGTTGAAGACATGGTTAATGAAGGGGTACGCCGTGCTTACAACAATCCAGACAACCCATTACGGGCATCCATCCTAGTAGACCCAATTAGTAAACGTCAAAACACCAAAGACAACACGCCAGCGGTGGTGCACATGAGCGTGGTACCGGGTGACAAAGTTGATGTGATTTGTGCCGCAAAAGGTGGCGGTTCAGAAAACAAAGCAAAATTTGCGATGCTAAACCCCTCAGATTCGATTGAAGAATGGGTGTTAAAAACCGTCCCACAAATGGGGGCAGGTTGGTGTCCACCTGGTATTTTAGGTATCGGTGTCGGCGGCACGCCAGAAAAAGCCATGATGCTTGCCAAACGCTCGCTCATGGAACACATCGATATCCATGATTTACAAGCCAAAGCCCAAAGCGGTGCCGAGCTTGATAGCGTTGAGCGCTTACGTCTTAATATGTACGACAAAGTGAACGAGCTTGGCGTTGGCGCTCAGGGTCTTGGCGGCTTGACTACCGTGCTAGATGTGAAAGTACTAGACTTTCCTACCCATGCCGCAAGCAAAGCGGTTGCCATGATTCCAAACTGTGCGGCGACTCGTCATATTCACTTTACCCTAGACGGTCAAGGTGAAGCAGCCTTGCCTGTCCCTTCACTATCAGATTGGCCAGAAGTGTCATTTGGCTCCGATGATGTGATTAAAGTCAATGTTAATGACTTAACCAAAGAAACCTTAGGTCAGTTTAACATCGGTGATACCTTACTACTTAGCGGTAAAATCTTAACGGGTCGTGATGCCGCCCATAAACGCATGGTCGATATGCTTGCCAAAGGCGAAGCACTACCCGTGGATTTACAAAATCGCTTTATTTATTATGTCGGTCCTGTCGATGCAGTGGGCGATGAAGTGGTCGGTCCTGCAGGCCCCACCACCTCAACGCGTATGGATAAATTCACCGATACAATCTTGGATCAAGGCTTGATTGGGATGATTGGTAAATCCGAGCGTAGTCCTGCGACCTGTGAAGTCATCGCCAAACATGGGGCAATTTATCTCATTGCAGTGGGCGGCGCCGCCTATTTGGTATCGAAAGCTATCAAAGGCGCTAAAGTACTTGCCTTCCCAGAGCTAGGTATGGAAGCGATTTATGAGTTTGAAGTAGAAGATATGCCTGTGACCGTCGCTGTGGACAACCAAGGTAACAGTATCCACCGCTTTGATAAAGTCGCTGAACGCGCCCAGCAAGTGATTGCCGAGCCTGTACGTTTTGTGCCTTAGTCAATTTTTTCAAGATTTTTAATATGAACAAAAGCCTTAAGCATTTCCTTAAGGCTTTTTTTAGGTTAAAAAAATACCCAGATAATGTATTATCTGGGCAGGAGGAAAATTGGAGAAGTTTATAGTTATTGTTATAGCTAGTTGTTATTATTGATAATATTTCTTTTTTTAATTGTTTAGCTGTGCTACAAATAAGCCTATACACCCATCAAACCGTACGATAGGAGCTTTGGGTAGCATTTGGCATGACAATCCATAACACGATATATATCAAAATGCCTGGCACTGCGACACTTGCCGTTGAGATAATCACAAACAACAAACGCACCAAGGTTACATTCCAGCCTAGATACTCTGCAATACCTCCCAGCACACCTGCAATCATACGATGATTCTGAGAGCGATGAAGTTTTACCAGTTTATTTGCCATTCAATTTTTACCTGTTAAAAATAAAGAAAACTACTTATAGCTTAGTTAAAACCTAACATCTTTAAAATTTGACGCCTTTAAAACTTAATGTCTTTAAAACTTAATGCCGTTAGAAAACTCAGTGCCATCAGCTAAAATTACTAATTAAAGATGCTATGTTTTGGTCATGATTTATTATAAGCAAATGCAGGGTGTAGGTGGGTGACAAAACGTAGAATGATGTTTCTTTTAGTAACTTTTTCTACCGCATTATTATCATGAATGATTATAACGAGCGCAGTTTTGCTGCTATACAGCGTGTGTGGTAGTGTGTGCACTGATTCTTACAAATTGTGATACTAGCGTTACAAACGATTGTAACTTCGTGGCGGCTAATCGATTATCATAGCGTTACTTTTTTATAGCCTTACTAGGATATCCTTACTAGGGATATGTATCCAAGTAATCAAAAAATCAAGTCGCTAAAAAATAGTTAAAAAACCATGATGAAGTATTGAGGAAAGCATGATGCAAGATGTGGGTATCATAATTGGGCATTTTGAGCCGCTGCATTTGGGGCATGTAAGAACGATTTTGCATGCGTCTGGGCAAGTCAAAGATTTATATATTTTTATTACCGCTCACCCTGCGCCAAATCCGAATTTTTCCATTGATTTGAAAGATAAAGCGCGCTGGATGACCATGGCATTTGCTGATTTGCCATTTGTGCATATAGAGATTTTACCTGATTTGGTAACCCCCTCGTATGAAGACAATTATCAAGATTTGAGCGTTGATGAGGTCAATGCGGTATTAGCGGATTTGCAACAACGTTACTTTAAGTTGACCACATCTAGCGATAAGGCAGAGGTAGTAACCCCGGTTGTGTTTATGGATGAAACCCATCCGTTTGTCGATTATGGTTTACATTTACCCGTGGTGACCACGCCACGCCAGCGCGGTTTTGATAGCCGCAAGATTCACAATAACCCCGCGCTGTATTGGTCAGCCATTCACCCGCAAGCGCGAGGTGACTACACCAAAACTGTGGCATTGGTGGGTGGTGAAAGCTCAGGTAAAACCACACTACTGCATAAATTAGCCAACTATTATGGTGCAAGCTATGGCTTAGAAATGGGACGGCTGTTTGTACAAACCGATTTGGGGGGTACTGAGCTTGGTATGCAATACGATGACTATCCGCTCATGGCAACTGACCATGAACAAGCGATACGCGCCGCCAAACGCTTTGCCCCTGCCCCAATCACCTTGGTGGATACAGATTTTGTGACCACGCAAGCATTCTGTGAAGAATATGAAGGGCGTACCCACCCGTTTTTGACCGCCTGTATCGATGAGTTTCGCTTAGATTATACCCTGATGCTTGCCAATAACACCCCTTGGGTCGCTGATGGGATGCGCTCTTTAGGCAGCGAGTCCCAGCGTGAGCGTTTTGAAAATCGTTTAAAACAAATCTTTGCCCGTCATCATATTGCGCCGCTGTTTATTGATAGTCCAGACTATCATCAGCGATTCTTGGATGCGATTGCGCTTATTGATGCACACGTTTTTCACCACTATCAAGATATCGAGGCATAAAATAATTTTGTAGACATACTTGCTAGACATGCTTGGTAAATATGCTAAAAATTTTTGGTTTTATTTTTTAAAGCTTAATTAAAAAAATGTTGTTATGGTTGTAATGGTTGTAATGACTGTTGGAGGCGAAATGCGAATTGCAATTTTGGATAAAATTACCGGTGAATGGGCACAAGAATGGACGGTGGCATGGTTCTTTTTTGGGATAATTGCACTGGGTACCGGTTTTTGGTTGACCACAGAACATCGAGCGTTAGACTGGTTTTATTTGGGGGTGTCTTTTATCGGGCTATTGTGTGTGGTGTCGCTGAGTTTTCGCCGCAATATCGCGGGTAATGGCTTTGGTATGTTGGCAACGGCAGGTGAAACCATTGTACAGGGAACCGCAGGTGCGGTGGGTTTGATGCTCGCGCCATTGTTTAACTTTTTTACCCATTTATATGGCATTTTTTATTGGTCAAAAAATACCGATGGCGATGGCAATATGATTCCCAAATCAGCCAATAAAATTGTGTGGTTGGTAACCGTTGCCTTTATCGCGATTGGCTTGGCATTATTTCCAACTGTCAATAATTGGCTAACGTCGATGGGTTATGGCGTGGTCGCCAACGATGGCAGTAAATTTTTGGGCGTGATTGATTTTTTTTGGATTAATGTGTTGGCATTTGTGCTATCCATCACAGCGCAAGCCACGATGATTTTACGCTATTCCTTCAACTGGTGGTTATGGATTGCGGTGAATTTTGTCTGGCTGATTGTCAACTTGATGTCGCAAAATTATATTTTTGCCATTCAAACCATGGTGTACCAAGTCAATGCGTTTGTGGGGCTGTATGAATGGTATCGCAGTGAGCAAAAAGCCAAAGGCTTAGCCTAGTAGCCACTGATATCAAAAGCCCCTGATATTAAAAGCCACTAATATCAAAACCTATCAGGGTAAATTCGCTGATTTGACAAACGACTAGGGTGTGATACGATTCAGGGGTAACTGATGGGATTCACACCCATTTTTTATCAGCAATTTTTTTCATTGTCTTTATTATCTTTAAGGAAGAAGATTATGGCAAGCGTGACCCTGCTTCATTCAAAAAAATCCCTACAAAGCTGGCTGGCTGACTACGCCGTGAGCCACCAACATCCTATCAATAAAAAAATTCATTGGCTGTGCGTGCCCACGATTTTTGCCAGTATCTTAGGCATGGGAATGTCATGGCAGGCGGCGTTTACGTTGGTATTGATTGCTTTGGTAATGCTGTTTTATTTACGTCTGTCTACGCAATTATTTATTGCCATGGGCATGTTTGTGCTGTTTTGCTTGGCAGCGATTGCTATCTTGCCAGTTGGGTTTAAGTTTTGGTTTGGCGTATTTGTGGTAGCGTGGATTGGGCAATTTGTCGGTCACAAAATTGAAGGCAAAAAACCGTCATTTTTTGAAGACTTACAATTTTTGTTGATTGGTCCTGCCTGGGTTGCGAATTCGTTGAGTGAAAAATTGGCAAAACCTAAAACGTCATAAAAAACTTCATATTCACTAAGAAAACCCAACATATTACAGCGGCTATTTCCTAGATAATAATTGCAATGGCTTTGACTATCGCTAGATTTTCTGGCGATGTATGGTCGACCTACTCATTTTGAGTACCATATCACTTGTTAGCTTGCTGTTATTATGATTAAAAAAGTATCCAACCGTTGGCAACGTATTGACGTGCCGCAAACATTCCCGAATATTCACGCGGCTTTGGCTTATTGTAAAAGCCAATTAAATAATTTGGGGGATAGAGGCTTTATTCAAATCAAAATTGCCGATGGTGAGTATTATCTAGACCAAGTTGAAATTGATTTTTTTAGTGATCGGGTAGAGATTGTTGGCAATTTGGACAATCCTGATAAGGTGCAGTTACATTTTGATGATGCCCATAACCGCTGTGGCTTTTTGATGCAGCGGGGCAATGGTATTTTTAAAATCGATGGCATGACTATCAATGGTACAAAGGCGTTTTTGGGCTATGGACAGTGGCAAGATGAAGGCTATGGTGCCGGTATCATGTGCAATTACAATAGCCAAGTGCTCGTGGGGTCAAAGGTCCGTATCAATAAGTTTTATTATGGGGTGGCTGCCCGCTTTGGCTCAAGTATTCGCTGTGAGCCTGGGGTGATTGTACAGTTTGCGGGGGATGTTGGATTTTTTGCGTATGGGGGCTCGATAGATGCCCAGCAATGCGAGGCGTATCACTGTGCGCATTTGGATGAAGAGTTGGGTTTTGGATTTTGCGCGGAATCCAGCGGCTTTATCAATGCCGATAACAGCGTGTCTGCACATAACCATATCGCAGGGTTTTATGCACTCACCAATGGCTCGATGTGGTGTCATGATACCAGTGCCAGCGAAAACAAACATGGCTTTTTGGCGCTGCACAGTGGCATGCTAAGCTGCAATAGCATCAACCGACGTACCAATGCCTTTCGCAATTATGGCTATGGCTATTTTGCTGACAATGGCGGGCGTATTTTGGCTAATCGCAGTCTTGGCAATGAAAACGTGATCGGTGGCTATTTTGCCCGTCATCACGCCAGTATCGATATCACCCACGCCAATGCCAACCACAATCAGGGTCACGGCTATACCGCAATCAATGCTACCTTGCTCGGTAACGGTGCTGAAGCGCGATTTAACCAAGGTAATGGCTTTGTCATAGGGCAGTCAGGCTTTTTGGATGGCAGTTTTTTGATGGCATATGGCAATGCAGGCTATGGCTATCACTTAGATCATTGCCAAGCCTTTATGCCCAATGCCCGTGGCTGGAAAAACGCGCTGGGCCGTATGTACAAAGTCCATAGTTACGTCGCTATCAAATAAATTTTCCACGCCTTTCCACGGTTTTTTGCTTACTGTTGTTTCGCCTTTTAATCTTTTAGCCTGTTAGCTTATCGTTAATAAAAGCCAATCTTTCATTAAATCACAGCCTATATTATTTAGATTCGTCAGGCTCTCACCCGCTTTTTCCCGCATTTTTGGTGCTATGGCTTATTCTCAAAAATTGTCAACATCGATTGATCGATTGGTTAAAAGCGTTCCAGCCAATGTTAAGCATTGTGATTAAGCCCTATAATCGATTTTTTTCTCGCATTCTTACCTAAAATTACAATAAGTAATGAATAAGTAATATCATTTGGTAGGGATTCGTTTTAAGGTATTGAAGTTAAAATAACAATCAAATACTTGATTTTATTATAAATACAAAAATTTTTAGTTTAAGTCTATCACTGCAATATTAGGAACATAATAACAATGAAGCGGCTAATCTTTGACCTAGATGATACCCTATGCACCACCCAAAACGGCGACTATGCCAATGCCCAACCTATCACTGAAGTTGTCGAAAAACTTAGAGAATACCATCGACAAGGGTTTACCATTGTCATCAATACCAGTCGCAATATGCGCACCTATCAAGGCAATATTGGCGCTATTAATAAAAACACCTTGCCAATTATCCTCGATTGGTTGGTACGTCATGAGATCCCATATGATGAATTATACGTAGGTAAACCTTGGTGCGGCTTTGAAGGGTTTTATGTGGATGACAAAGCTATTCGACCCGATGAATTGGTCAAGTTAAGCTATGCAGAGATTTGCCTGCTGCTTGATTTAACACCTTAATAAAAAATAAAAATAATAACAACGTTTAAGGTAATTTAACGCCATGATACTCATTAACGCCTCTTCCTATGTCAATGCCGAATTTGAGGCAGAAATTGGGCGCATTCCGCCTTGCATGCTGCCCATCGGTAATAAAAAACTATTACAGCTGCAAGTCGATGTGGTACGCCAACAATTCCCCCATGAAAAAATTCTATTGTCACTACCTGAAGCTTATACTTTGACCCTCAATGAAAAAGCAGTGATTGAGTCACTTCCCATTGATGTGGTAACAATCCCTGAAAATTTGGCATTGTCCGAGACGATTTTATATGTGCTTAATCTAGCCATTGATAAATCATACCAGCATATTCGTATCATCCAAGGGGATGTATTTTTACCACACTTAGTTGATTACTCAGATTGTATTGGTGTGTCAGATAAAACGCGCCAATACGACTGGCAGCAAACCAAAAAAGTGAAGGAAAGTCCCACTGATTGGATTGGCTATTTTGCCTTTTCCTCACGGCTGGAGTTGATTAAAGCCCTAGCAATTAGTAAGAAAAATTTTGTGCGGGCGATTTATTTGTACCAACAAGCTATCGCAATGAAATCGGTCAACATTGAGCCGTATTATGATTGCAGTAATTTTGTCCATTATATTCATGCCCGCGCCAATATGACCACCGAACGCGCCTTTAATTCACTGCAGATTCGTGAAGGCATTGTCACCAAAAGCAGTGATGACAACAACAAAATTGAAGCGGAAATTTATTGGTACACCCATATTCCTGCGCCACTCAGACGTTTTACCCCGCAGTTGATTGATTATCAGCAAGTGGACGGGCAATTTAGTTATAGCTTAGAGTTCTTGCCATTGTTACCGCTCAATGAGTTGTATGTGCATGGGTTAAATACCACTGAATTTTGGCAACATATTTTTCAGCTATTAAAAGAATTTTTTAGTATGGCCAATCAGTCCGACGTGCATCGTCATATCGAAACCGGGTTTGCCAAATCGTATGCCGAAGATTTGTACCATAAAAAAACCTTAAAGCGGCTGTATGCGTATGCCGATGACGCCGATGTCGATTTGAGTAAACCTGTAATATATGATGAAACGATGCTTGGCAGTACGCTAGAAATTGCGCAGGACTGTATCGACAAAGCCTTGGCACTGCCAAACACCGTGAGTGTCATGCATGGCGATTTATGTTTTAGCAACATCATGTATGACATGCGCGGTCGCCGGGTAAAAGTTTTTGACCCACGCGGCACGGATTCTAATGGCAATTTTAGTATTTTTGGTAACGCAAGCTATGATTTAGCAAAGCTCACCCATTCTGTGATTGGTATGTATGATTTTATCATCGCAGGGCGTTATGAAATTATCGACAGCCCTAGCGGTAGCGATATACGATTTGACATTGATAAGCGTTTGGAGCAAATCCAACAAGAATTTTTTGCCGGCACCTGGGTCAATGGCATGACCACAGAATCTATCATGCCAGCGGTGGTGTTATTGTTTTTATCCATGCTACCCTTACACGCAGATAGACCCGATCGCCAGCGCGCCATGCTGCTCAATGCGTATCGTTTATACAAAATGTATGTGATGGAGGCAGTGACATGTTCGTAATTCCAATGGCCGGGCTAAGCAGTCGTTTTTTTAAGGCGGGCTTTGAGGTACCTAAGTATCAATTGTCGATTGCCGATACCATTGTATTTGATTTGGCAATCAAGTCGTTTGAGCGCTATTTTAGCACCGATTTATTTTTGCTTATCGTGCGCGATGTGTATGATACCCCGCGATTTGTTGCGGAGCGATTAACGCGCTTGGGTGTGCGCAATTTTATGATTCATACCCTTGATGGCGAGACAGCAGGGCAAGCTGAAACAGTAGCGCTGGGACTGGGGCTTGAACTGGGACTAGGACTCGGTAATACTAGCATTGATGACGATGAGCCGATTTATATTTTTAACATCGATACCTTTCGCTATGGGTTTGAAAAACCTGACTGGGTAGAGTCCGTTGATGGCTATTTAGAAGTATTTGAAGGCGAAGGCGATCATTGGTCATTTATTGCCGTCGATGACGATGATAAGGTGATTAAAACCACCGAAAAACAGCGCATCTCTAATCTTTGCAGTGATGGCTTATATTATTTTAAATCCAAGCAGCAGTATCTATCGTTGTTTCAACAAGCGGTTGCCCAACAGTTGACGGTTAACAACGAATATTATATCGCCCCGATGTATAATTTATTAATCGCGCAAGGCGGCCGGGTTGGCTATGTCAAAATCACGGAGGACGACATTGATTTTTGCGGTACGCCGGATGAATACCAAGCGCTTACAGTCCACGGTTTAAAGGTTGATGTTTAAAGGCTCATGTTTAAAGGTTGATGTTTAAAAATTGTCGTTTAATTGTTTAACTGTTGAAAAAAAGCTTACCATCTGTTGGGTAAGCTTTTTTATTTAGCGGATTTAGGGATAAAGACGCGAGAAAATCTGCTGTTGATCGACTGGGCTATTTTGATAAAACTCTGCCGCGGCAATACTTTTCATCACCGCTCGTTCATCCGCATGAGCCAAGCGGGTTTCGTCAACTTGGTTGGGATACCAATATTGATAAAACAGCTGATACCAGTCATCATGGCTGATGCAGTTCATCGCCATAAAAGCATCGGTCAATGTCCACGCGTATTTGGGTAACCGTAGTCCGTAGTCTGTCATATCAAGTACAATCACGTCACTCGCCAAAAATGCCTTGTGCGCGTCTAGAATCTGCTCGTTGAGTTCATTGTAATAGCTTGGCGTGGCGGCGTACCCGATTTGATTGGCATAATGACTGGCAATATGCTGCTCGACAGCCAAGCGCGTGCGAAAGGTATTGTCCGCAAATTTGGCATCGACATCTTGTGCATGCGACTCAAAATAAGTGGCATTGTCACGACTCATCAGGGGCGCCGACCAAAACGCCTGCAGTCGATCGGTCTTGCCAAACTGCGCCCAATCGCTGATATGAAACGCCATATGCTCAAACATGCTGGGGTCGATGGTAAAAAACGACGGCACTACAATCGGCGAATAGTCGGTTCCTTTACTTTTTGAGGATAAATGGCGCTGGGAATGTAATGTTACTTGCTGGGTATAATAGCGATAAAATTGTAGTAGATTGTCATTGAGCAAGTAGCTATCGGTGCGTAGTTTGAGCGCATATTCGGTGCTGACTTGGTTGAGACCCGCTTGCGTGGAGATGATTTGTCGATTGACGTTGTTAGGGGCATCATAGCCAAATTTGATATTGGGTAGCCCACCAGGATCTGGGTTTAAAATCAGCTGATCGATACCCAATTTGTCGGCGCTGTCAAACTCGGCGGGCAACGCAAGCGTATCCCAAGTCGATAATACAATGGTCGCATAGGGCAAGGCTGCTCGGGTTTTGGCGACATTAGCTATGAAATCGCTGCCGTCATCGCCGCCCCGCCCTAGCTGATGAACGTTAATGCCGCCTTGAAAAATAACCGTCACTGACTGACTGGGGAGAGTATTTGCTTGCATAGGTTTCCATGATGCTAGTTATCAGTTAAATTGTTATCATTAATTATTGTTATCTGCTAACCCATCATCATAGCGCAAATTTGTTAAATTATCGGTCAGTGATTTGTTATCTAACTTTGATGTGACAAACTGTTAGACATTGGCTGTTAAACATTAGCTTTTAGACATGGGCACGGAGCATCACACTGGTCGCCCACGCGCGATGCGTGGCTGGCTCAAGCATACTGTTGTCTTGCTTGAACACCGCCTTGGCATCAGCAGCAAGAATCGCGGTGGCTTGACTGCGCTCTATGTCATTGACATAAAAAGCTTGCTTGACTGCGGCAATTTGCTCAGGGTGAATGATGGTTTTTCCCACCAGTCCTAATGCGACATCTTGCCGCAATTCTTCAGCAAACAAGGCAGGTTTATCCAAATACTCAAACACGGGCGCAGTCAAATAAAAACCCTGCGGCACAAAACACGCAATTAACTGATAGATGAGTATGCCGACTGGGGTTTGATAGATCGTCACATCAGACGGACGACGCAAGCGCAGCGAGGCAAATAAATCATTGCCACCAATACGCAGTGCCAAAATCGACTGGCTAAACCCTTCGCTAAAAGCTAGCGCCAATTCTTGGTTGTGTATCGGGTTAAAGATGAGCCGAGTCTCAAGGGTCGGCATCAATAGCTGTGTCGATGGCAATGCCTGACAAGCCAATCGCCAATCGGCAAGGCTTTGCATATCGATTTTTGGTAACACAAAGCCATTCACCAAAGCAATCGTCTGCCAACTGGCAAGCTCAGTGAGCATCAAGGCGTTGCGCGGTCGGATAAACACCATCGGGCGTGAGGCTCGCGGTGAAATTTGACGCGATTCATCGCCAAAACCATGCCTCTCGGCGTGCTGAGCCCATGTCGCAAGCAGCTGCTTTAAGTTTGCGAGCGCGGCAGGAATTTCACTTTCACTTACCGCATCTTCCAAACAAATCACGATACTGTCAATCTCAGCCAATTTTTGCTGGCTAATAATTTGCCAAATATCTTGGCGCGTGGCTGGCATATATAAGGTTGCGCCCAACTGGTAGGGATTGATAGTTGAGGCAACAGACGCAGGTAAAAAATGATTTACAGGGTGTAATAGTGTCATAAAAGTACAATGTGCGTAAAAGAGCGATTAGGATAAATGGGCGGTTAACAGGGTCGATGAGCGCAAAGACGCGGTTATCATTGGCTTCTGTTCTTAATAATGGTGACAGCTTGGTAAGGTGCAATACTGGCATCGGCAATTACTTGAATATTTTTTTCCTCACAAAGATGACGCAGTAATGCTGTATCTTGTCCGTCTGCCATCTCATTGACCAACACACACTCAGGGTCGCGCCGTAATATCGCGCGGGTCGCCTCGGCAATGGTGGGTTTGATACGGTTGCGATTGCTGATGGCAAAGCGCGCCGCCAAGTCATCTATCACAGACTGGGTGGCAAAAGTCGGCAATAACTTGCCCGTTAGCGGCGTTGGTAAGGGCGTTTGCTGACGCAGCGCATCAATGGTTTGGATAAACTCGCCACTGCGATCCCAAGGCTGTAACTTGTCATAATACACTGCTTGGTGCAGTCCATCACTGGGCTCACGATACAGGGTACGCGATATCAGCCCAGAGACAGTGCTATTGAGCAAACTTGCGGGCATTAGCCAATCATCATTACTCGCCGATAGCCAAGCCACCCCAGCAGGATCGGCCAACGTCACCAGTGGAATCACCCCGTCACCTTGGTGAAACAGTTGCGCTTGTTGCCGCTTATCAGTGATTTGGGCTAAACTTCGTTGCAACTCACCATAGATAGCTCCTTTCCCCGTCCAACCATCGACAAACACAATCGGGCTACGCGGATGCTGCTGCAAAATATGTTGCAAGGCAACAGGGTCAAGTCCGCGGTCACGGATGATACTCACCCCGTAATGCTGACTGGCTAACGCATAGCTGGCAGATGCATCACTAAGCGCTTTTTGTAGCAAGACCCCAATCGGCAATCCTGCCCGCACGAGACTGACCAATATCAGCGGCTGCGAGGCACTCACACAAGCATGAAATAGCTGATGTAAACTAAAGGCAAGGTTTGTGACATCATTTGCCATGCGCTGTTTGCCTGCCATCAATGCTTGATTGTATAAGGCTTCATGCGTGGCGCTGGGCGGTTTTTCAAGCGTCAGCATATCTGAATAATGGCGCTGACCTGATTGGATTAACGCTTCTTTTTGCGTCGGGCTGATATCATTGACGCTATCAGCACTGACGATATCGAGCAGCAACGTAACCTCAGCGGGTAAATAACTACCCGAAAAATTCGCCTGAATTGTCATGATTATAAACACCCTTGACTGATAGCATCATGCAGTTGCCCTCGATTGGGCGTGCCATACCAGTCCAATAATTGTAAAAACGGCAAATCCGCCAAGCTATCACCAAAACCAAAACAAGGGCGGTTTTTATCCAAATGATAATCGAGCAAAAAACGCATCGCGTGATGCTTGTTGACGACGTGCGGCAAGATTGCCAAGTTATTGGCATTGACATGGATGTAAAACTCATCGCCCAAATCAGCCGCCTCATTTAGTACACTCGGCAGCTGTGCCGCAAACTGCAGCAAAGCATCGTGGTCTTTATGCTGATGTTTGATGGCGACATACACCATCAAATCCGTCGCGTTATTGTCTACTATAAAGTGTTCATAATGTGGGGTAATGCGCAGTGCTTCAAACCCTGCCAATCGCTCCATAAGCTGGGTCAGTTTGGGTTGTAGCGCCACCAATTGCCCTGCCATTAGCCGCTGCCAACGCGCATAAATCTGTCCTGACGGCGCTACAATCACTGCACCATGGGTCAAAACTTGCCAACTATCAAACGGCAGTTTGACGCGCATAATCTCAGTGGTATCTCTTGCGGTGACGGGGATGAGCTCAGTTGATTGGTATAACCAATTAAAAAAATGGCGCTGCTTTGGGGTCAAAAAGCTCAATGGTGCATTCTGCTTATCGACGGTCGCCGCCACTAACCCATCCATTGGCAATTGCCAAGCTGCAATTTTTCGTTGGGTTTGAAACAAGGTATCATCCAAATCCATCAAAGCATAAGGCTTGACTAGCGCGACTTTTGATTCAAAAAAACGGGCTTCGGGTTTAAAAAAATCGGTCATTCACACTCACTTTTATCAAACTTAACTTTTATCGATTATCGATTTTGTGGCTGATTAGCTTTCGGAATTCAGGTATCAGACTTCGGTTGTCGGGTTTAGAATGTCAGATTTTGGGTCTTGGTGAAATTACCATGACATTATCAAAGCGCTGCCAAATCTCATCCACGCTATCTTGGGGGGTTTCCACGCACAACAGCACCCAATCCCACGCCTCAGGCGTCACGTTGTAAACAAAATTGGTCATGCCCAAGCCATAATGGTCAAAGAACTTGATGACGCTAGTCACGGCGCTATCAGCATGGATGGCGATAGGTGACCGCGTCAAGGCAGAAAATTTGACATCCGCTTGATACTGCGCCAAGCGTTCGGCAAGCAACAACGGCAACCAAACAAACTCATTACTGCCCAGCACCAAGATTTTTTGATGGGCGAATGACGCTAGGGTCAATTGTCTTTGGCTCAGCGTATGATGCAAACCTTGCAGCAAAAAATCCAATCCCGATGTACTATCGCGTGTCGGTTGCCTACCCCAATTGCCGGTAGGCAGTAGTGGCTGACTGCCTGCCTCTGTGGTTGACACATTTGGCATGGTAACCGCGGGCGCATTTATCCTATCTGTCCACGTCCAATCTCCTGCGAGCAGATGATGGCGAAAAAAGGCGATGTCATTAAAGATATTACTATCTGTTTTGCCCAGTTTTTTGTTCAGTGACCAATCAACTAGCGTCGCCAAATGCACTTGCTCAAGCTTACTTAATCCTGCTTGACGCAGGGCGTTGACCACATTTTGGCAGGTATTGCCTGTGGAGGCTTCGTCATCGACCATAATCAAGGTTTTGGCGTTTTCAACGTTCGATTGTAGCGCGCTGTCATCACTTTGGTAAATCAAATGCACACTGGCATGACTATGATCTTCGCTAAACGTGGCAAGCAGCTCTGCTGCCTGTGCATGCCGCGTCGAGTTGAGCAAAATAGCTTGTGGATAACGCGCCTGCAGCACTTGATGCACCCCTGCCGACAGTCCGACTGCGGTCTCCGCCATACCAATCACCACAATCGGCTCAGGCAAATCATCGGGTATGAGAGTCGCCAACTGGGTGAAGGCTTGTCGCATCTTATCGGGGGATACCGGAATATGTCGCCCCAATACTTTGGATACAAACAAAAACGCGCGCTTGGGATTGATACGCTCAGCAAACCCCAACAAATCATCAAGCTGATAATCCGCAGTGGTTTGATAGCGTAAAGTAAGCTCGCCACGCGATAACGAAATGATTTTTTGCTCGGTCATGGCGTCTGTTGTCCTGTTATTTTTATCCGTTAGCCGATTTTGACACTGGTCATCAGCGGACGCACGATGCAAGGGGTAATGGTATCACCTACCGCTGGCAGATGCGGTTTGGTAATACAGCCTGACCAATAGGCAAAAGCTAATTGGGTTAAATTCATCGTACCGTTGTCAAAGGCATGATCGGTGTAGCCAATCCCACCAGAGGCGCGGCTATTGATTTCCAGTACCTTGTGCATGCCATTTTCATCAGCTTTGGTTTGGATGCTCACAATACCATCGGCTTTTAGGGCTGTCACCAGACGCTTGACAAGCTCCATCACTGTCTCGTCATAGCCCACATGCTGCTCACTGCCTTCTTTATAGCGCGTCACTGCGGCTAACACTTCCCCTGTCTCACATACCACATCAATCGAATATTCTTTGCCTGCTAGATAGGGCATCAGCAGCATAGCAATGGGTTGTTCTTTTACCAGTTGGCTATGGTTATAGGCGTGCAAAAATTGTGCAAGATGGATTTTTTTATCCTCAGTAAAGTATAAATGCTCAAAACTATCCCACGCATCGACCGCTGCCGTATCGAGTCGCCAAAACCCTTGCGCAAATATGCCTTTAACGGGTTTTACACATAACGGCTGCTCACCATGCAACGCGAGCAGTGCCATTAACTCATCTGTATTATCGAACTGCCAGCCACTTGCCACAGGGATGTCATGTTGCTGGCAAAAAGCTGTAAAAGCGGCTTTATCGTCCATTAATTCAAGCGTGGCTGTGTCAGTTGCGCCTGTCAATAACCGAATACCGGCTGCTTTGAAGTCTTGACGTCTGGCTTCGTAATCTTGGCTATTGCGCCCTGTGAGCACCACTTTACTATTGTGCTTTTTGGCCTGTGCAAGTACAAACCCAACCCGCTCACTTGGCTCGGATGGCTCTTGGTACGCTATGTCGGCACAGTTTAAGATTTCTGGTCGTGGTTGTCGATGGGACGCCACGATGGTCATGGGTAAGTTATATTGGCATTTCATGGCTTGCATGGCAAGTAGCATCTCACGCTGGCTTGACTGCCCTTCTGCCAACCAAATTGAAAGCGGGGTATTACTGGGGTTTAAAATCATTCAACTTCCATTGGCAACGCATCATGCCATTTAACTTACTATCAACTGGATGAAAAGCCGTATCATAAAATAAAACTGGGTTGGATGAATAGCATTTTTAGCATTTCGTCCACTAAAAAATCTTGGGCAACTGAACGAGTGAGTAACGCAATCATATTTTTTTCCTTTACTCCTTAATCAATAAAAAAAACGAATGCCACCTCACAGTGACATTCGTTTTTTTACCTAAACTGTATCTTTAACAAACAAGCGAATACCGTGTTTATTTATAACCCGCTTTTTTCATTAGCATAATCGCATGGCGTTGGTTTTTACCAGCCACGGATACATTGATAATGTCCTGCTTAAAGCTGCCCCATCTGGCGACTTTTGGATGTGGTGCGATGCGTGGGTTGGCTGGGTATTCACTGTTCAAATCAGCAAATAAATTCTGTGCCTCTGCGCCACTGAGCCATTCCATAAATTTTTGTGCTTGTGCCGCGTTTTTGCTGTGTTTAACTACGCCAATACCCGATACATTGACATGGGTGCCTTGCCATTTTTGGTTGGCAAAATAGGGTTTGACCTTAATGTTTGGCTTGGTATCAAGCAGCCGACCATAGTAGTAAGTATTGGCGATACCGACATCACAGCGACCTGCGTCAATTGCTTCAAGCAGCGCTGTGTCATTGGCAAATGGCGCGGTGGCTAGATTACTGACCCAACCTTTTAAAATACGCTCCGTTTGTGGTAAGCCGTTGTGATGAATCATGGTGGCAACCAAAGATTGGTTATAGACATTGTCCGATGTTCTTAAACACAGCTTGCCTTTCCACTTGGGGGTAGATAAATCTGCGTAAGTTGATAGCTGGCTTGGATTGATTTTGGTTGGGTTGTAAAAAATGGTACGGGCGCGCACTGACATACCAAACCAACGATTTTGTGGGTCTTGGAATTGCGGCGGGATATTGGTTTCAAGTACTTTTGAATTGACAGGTCTTAAGATGTTTTCTTGCGCCGCTTGCCATAAGTTACCGCCATCGACGGTGATGAGTAAGTCAGCTGGGGTATTAGCACCTTCTGCTTTAATTTTTTCGATCAGTACGCCTGCTTTATCGTTGACCAGCTTGATTTTTACGCCTGTTTGCTGCTCGTATTTTGCCACAATCGGCTTCAACAAATTATCAGCACGCGCCGAATAAATCACCAGATCACTTGCTAGCGCAGGTGTTACCGCGCCCATCAACATACCAAAAGTCATCAAGCGTTTCATAATTTACCCTTTTATTCGTCCTAAAAAATTATACCGAACACCCTACTAAAAAGCAGACCTTAACGATGCGACGGTGCAAGTTAAAATCGCCGCCAAACGTATTGGTTTCGTAGTATAATATAGAATATTTATTTAAACAATAATAATTATCATTTACATTAAGGTTAACCATTTGGGTGGGCATGAATAAGGGTATTGGTTTGGCTCGGTTTTGGCTGGTGCTATGTTCGACTCTAGTATTGCTGCCGCTTTTGGTGGTACTTACTAGCTTTGGTGAGATTGACCAAGAGATTTGGCAGTTTTTGCTTGATTATCAGTTGGGGTTACTACTTAAAAACACCCTGATATTGCTAATCACGACGTCCGTCGGGATTTTGCTACTTGGCGTGACCACCGCATGGCTAACGGCGATGTACCAGTTTCCAGGACGTAAGCTATTTTTTTGGGCGATGATGCTGCCACTTACTGTACCTGCCTACGTATTGGCGTTTGTGCAATTGGGTATGTTTGACTATACAGGTGCGATGAGTACCTATTTGCGAGAGCAGCAGGGGTTTGCACAAGGACTGCCCGATATCCGCAATATTTGGGGATTATCGATTGTGCTGATACTAGCTTTTTATCCCTATGTGTATCTTCTCGCTCGCAACGCCTTTACCAGTATGGGGCAACAGGCGCTGGAGATGGGCGCATCGCTTGGCTTGACGCCACGCGAATCGTTAGTCAAAATTGCCCTACCGATGGCGCGTCCATGGCTAATGGGTGGCTTGCTGCTGGCGATGATGGAAGTCCTCGCAGATTTTGGTGCGGTATCTGTCTTTGGGGTAGAAACCTTTACTACTGCCATTTATCAAGCTTGGTTTGGCTTTTTTTCCATTGATACTGCCAAACAACTGGCTTCTTTACTGGTGCTATTTGTATTTGTCATGATTGTGCTAGAGCAGCTGAGTCGCGGCCGCCGTCAATTTGCCACCAAAAAATCAACGGCAATTCAGCCAAAGCCGCTACCTAGTGGTTTGGGTTGGCTGACAACGGTCTATTGCGGTGTGATTTTGCTGGTCAGCTTTGTGCTACCTGTCATCCAGTTGATTGTTTGGGTGGTTGCACATTGGCAGCAGGGCGATGTGAGCGCGTTGCTCCAGCCGATGGGCAATTCATTAGTGATTGGGCTTGTTGGTGCGGTATTGGTTATGGTTGTGGCATTGCTACTTGTGATTGCCAAGCGCAGTGATAAGTCATTGTTTGCCACGATTTTGATGCGTATTACCACGCTCGGCTATGCCATCCCTGGTTCGGTATTGGCGATTGGTATTTTTATCCCAATTGCAGCGATGGACAATCTGTTATTACAATTTTTGCCCGTCAGTGATGGTACGACCGCTGTCATTAAAGGCTCGTTAATTGTGATGCTTTTAGCCTATATTATTCGCTTTTTGGCGCTGGCAGTGTCGAGCATTGAGGCAGGTTTTGAGCGTGTCCGCCCAAGTCTTGTGGAGTCGGCAGTCATCCTCAATGTGCGCGGTGTTGCGTTGATTCGCCGTTTGTATATCCCTTTGGTCAAAAGCTCGCTAGGCGTTGCCGTACTCATGGTGTTTGTCGATTTGATGAAAGAGATGCCCATCACGCTGATGACCCGACCTAGTGATTGGGACACTCTCGCGGTGCGAATTTATGCCTTTACCATGGAAGGGCAGTTTCAGCAAGCCGCATTGCCTGCACTGGTCATTATACTAGCGGGACTGTTGCCCGTGATTTTGTTTTCCAAGGAAAGTAACGTAACATGAACTTCAATGATTTATCGCAGAACGCGGTATCGGATGCGCATTTGACTGTGAATGAGTTATCGCTCAGTTATCACCCGTCTAGCAAAACCGTCCTCGATCAGATTAGTTTTGAGTTGCCGCAAGGGCAAATTGCGTGTTTGGTCGGTCAATCTGGCTGTGGTAAAACCAGCCTGCTACGCTGCATTGCAGGTTTTGAAACCCCGACAGCAGGCTCAATTCAATTTGGCAAGCGGACGCTATTTGATAGCCGCACCCATATCAATATCCCTGCTTATCAGCGCCAGATTGGCATTGTGTTTCAGGATTATGCGCTGTTTCCGCATTTGACGGTGGCAGACAACATTGGTTTTGGGCTTCAACACTTGTCAAAAACTGACAGACAGAGCAGCATTGATGCTTTACTTACCTTGATAAGACTGGAACAGTTAGCATGTCGCTACCCGCATGAATTATCTGGCGGGCAGCAGCAGCGGGTGGCATTGGCACGGGCGATTGCCCCCAATCCGCAGCTGATTTTGTTTGATGAGCCATTCTCAAGTCTCGATGCCGATATGCGAGAAGCGTTGGCGATGAGCATTCAGCAGCTACTTAAAGCCAAACAAATTAGCGCCATTGTGGTGACCCATGACCAGCAAGAAGCCTTTATGATAGCGGATAAAATCGGTATGTTGGCAGATGGTCGATTGCAGCAATGGGACACGCCAATTCAATTGTATCAAGCCCCTAGCACCGCCACGGTGGCAAAATTTGTCGGCAAAGGCAGCTTTCTACAGGCGCAGCAACATGGCAATGAGTTGCTGACCGCAATCGGTGCGTTGCCAATGAGCAATTATCCTTATTTTGCAGACAGTCACCAAGTGCTGATTCGACCAGAATGGCTATCGGTGGTACCCCAAACAAACAGCGCGGTTAATGGGTTGATTACCGCCAAGCAGTTTAAAGGCAGTCATGTGGTTTATGAAGTGCAGCTTGCTAGTCAAGAGCGTGTGTTGGTCTACTCACCCACAGATGTTGCCATATTGGGCGAAACTGTGGGGCTGCTGATCGCTCACCTGCCTGAAAGCCGTCAATAAAGGCTAAGAGCCTTGTCAAATAATTTTACAGGGCTAGCGAGTAAAATTAAGTGTTTTATAGTCTATTTTGATATTCTGAACTGCCCCGGAATTGTCGGAGACCTAAAACTCTGAAACAATACCCTTATGAAAACTAAAAAACACTCAACAGAAGTTAAAAATAGAGCCGTCGAGTTGCTGATCGAATTGCAAAAGATTATCCTTCACTATGGGCAGTCATACAAGCAATTACATTCTACCAATGGATATGTATCGCCTATTATGTATCCATAAAAACATGAATAAATTAAAATCCTCATGAAATCAATAATTTAGGCATTAAGAATGGTGCGCTCGGCGGGACTCGAACCCACGCCACAGGCTTCGGAGACCTGTACTCTATCCAGTTGAGCTACGAACGCTTTGATTGGGATTGAAAAAAAGCAGTGGGCTATTTTAGCAAACTTTTCGTACAATAAGCAAATCATCAAAATTACTGCTAAAAACTGCTCGGCAAAGTTGATAGCACACATCAAATAAGCATAGCTTTTTCAGATAATTTTCCCTTATAATAGTATGGAAAATAAATCTGTGTAACATTTATCGCATCAACGGATACAATCGAGCAATCTAATGGCTCATATTGTCCGTTTTAAAAGTATTACGATAATTTAATTCACCTGTTTGAGAGAACGTGACGAATGAAAAAAGTAGTGATGTTATCAGCGGTTACTATGCTAAGTCTTGCGGGTATCGCTGTCAGCCAAGCTGAGGATAAAGCCAGTGCCCCTGCAGCGGCATCAGCTACCGCTAGCGCTTCAAGTACCGCGACAGCCTCAAGTACTGCAACTGCTTCAGCCCCTGCATCCTCTGCCGCTCCCGCAAAAAAGGAAGCAGAAAAAGCACCTGAAGACCCACCTCAAGTTGCAAAATTGGTTGCATTATACCCAAATCTAATCGCACGTATTGCCCCCCAAGGTAAAGTTTGTTTTGAAGGTAAAGAGTGTGATATCACTATTGCCGCTGCATTAGGCGCCGCCGATCCTAACAAACCACGTGAAGGCAAAGTAATTTATGAAGGTGTTTGCCATACTTGTCACGCAGCAGGTCTGTTAGGTGCACCAAAATTTGGTGACAAAGGCGCTTGGGGTCCTCGTATCGCTAAAGGTACCGCTACCCTTCACCAACACGCGCTACAAGGCTTTAACGCTATGCCAGCCAAAGGTGGTAACGCTGATTTGCTAGATGTGGAAGTGACCAACGCGGTTGATTATATGGTTTCTCAAGCCAAATAGTCATTTTTAGCCTAGATGAAGCCTATCAACTGATAGGCTTTTTTAATTGTATCATTGATATAATTTAGCTTAATTACTATAAACTTAGTTCACTCAAATCTTTAAACTGTCCAACCCATCCCCATTAAGGTCTCACCTTTAACCAGAACCTGCATTGCTATGGCAAACTTTGACACTACCATCCCTGCTCTAAAAATCACCCAGCTTACCAAAACCTACCCAAATGGTTTTGCCGCGCTCAAAGGCATTGATTTGACCGTACCCCAAGGTGGATTTTTTGCCCTACTCGGTCCCAATGGTGCGGGTAAATCCACCACCATTGGTATTATCAGCTCGCTATTTAAACCCAGCTCAGGCTCGGTAGAAATTTTTGGGGTAGATTTGCTTAAACAGCCTGCCAAAGCCAAGCAGTTCTTAGGCGTGGTGCCGCAAGAATTTAACTTTATGCAGTTTGAGAAAATCGAAGATATTTTGATTGCCCAAGCGGGCTATTTTGGCATACCTACCAAGGAATCTCGCCCGCGTGCCGAAAAACTCCTTAAAGCACTGGGTCTTTGGGAAAAACGCGACGACAAAGCGCGTATGCTCTCTGGCGGTATGAAACGCCGTTTGATGATTGCGCGTGCTTTAATGCACCGTCCCAAACTGCTGATTTTGGATGAGCCGACTGCCGGGGTCGATATTGAACTGCGCCGCTCGATGTGGGATTTTATGCAGCAAATTAACACGGAAGAAGGTACGACCATTATTTTAACCACCCATTACTTAGAAGAAGCTGAGCAGCTGTGTAAAAACATTGCTATCCTTGACCAGGGTGAAATTCGTATCAATACTGATATGAAAAGTTTGCTTACCAGCCTTGATGTGGAAAGCTTTGTGTTTGATTTGGCGCAACCGTATCTGTCATCAATTGCTTTAACCAATGTGGTAAAAACCAAGCAGCCAGACCCGTTGACCCTTGAAGTCACACTCAAAAAAGGCGACAGTTTAAATGATGTCTTTGCCCAGTTAACTGCTCAAAATATTCAGGTAGCGAGTATGCGTAACAAAGCCAATCGCCTTGAAGAGCTGTTTTTAGGGATTGTTGAAAATAATTTGACTGAAAAATTGGAGAATTAACATGGATTTTCAGCACCAGTTGGTCGCATTTAACACCTTGTTAGTCAAGGAAATCCGCCGAATTCTTCGCATTTGGCCGCAAACGCTGTTGCCCCCTGCCATCACCATGAGTTTGTATTTTATCATCTTTGGTAAAATGATTGGCTCTCGGGTTGGCGATATGGGCGGTGTCTCCTACATGCAGTTTATCGTGCCTGGCTTGATTATGATGTCGGTGATTACCAATAGCTACTCCAATGTGGTATCGAGTTTTTTTGCCACCAAGTTTCATGGTAATATCGAAGAGATGCTGGTCAGTCCGATTTCTAAACATACCATTTTACTGGGCTTTATCGCGGGCGGTTTGTTTCGGGGGTTGACCATTGGCGCGATTGTGACGGTGCTCGCGTTGTTTTTTACTCAGTTATCACTGGTGCATGCATTTGTCACAATTTTTACCGTGGTGATGACCTCGGCATTATTTTCGCTGGGCGGTATGATTAATGCGGTATTTGCGCGCTCGTTTGATGATATTTCCATCGTACCCAGTTTTGTGTTGACACCTTTGACGTATCTAGGCGGCGTGTTTTATTCACTTAAAGATTTATCAGGATTTTGGCAAAACATATCGCTACTAAACCCCATTGTTTATATGGTCAATGCTTTTCGCTATGGTATTTTGGGTCATTCAGATGTCAATGTATGGTCATCTTTGGTGGCGATTGGGATTTTTACCGCGATATTTTATGGCATTGCGTATTATCTTTTAGCAGATGGCTCACGCGTTCGTTTATAACTTAGATAACTTAGTTAAATTAAAAAAATATGAAACCACTTGAAACTCACGGTATTTTGGGTCAATCCACTAGCTACCCAAAAACCTATGCCCCCGATATGCTCTACCCCATTCCGCGCGCATTAGGACGGGCGAAGCTAGCGCTGCCTGCTGACGCCTTAAGCATCGGCATGGACTGGTGGCAGGTTTTTGAAATGTCTTGGCTGAATTCGCACGGTATTTCACAGGTGGCAATGGCGCGCCTTGCCATCCCTGCCACATCGGACTATATTGTCGAATCAAAATCGCTCAAACTGTATTTTAATAGCCTAAATTTCACTGAATTTGACAATCAACAAGCTGTTAAAGCAACGGTGGAAAAAGACTTATCGGCTTGTCTAAAAACCGATGTGACGCTTGAGATTTTTGAAGTAAACATCGCAAATAGCTTACCCATCAGCGCGCCGCAGGGTGATTGCATTGATAACGCGTTGGATAGTAGCGATAAAAAAATCGCCATTGTCAGTGATGTCGATCCTTCAAGTTTGACCGTTGCCCATCAAGGCGCCTCTGATAGCCAGTTACAAATCTTGCATTCGCATCTGCTGCGTTCAAACTGCCCTGTCACCAATCAGCCAGATTGGGGAACACTGGAGATTCAGATAGATAGCCAACCGATTGACCGAGCAGGACTGCTTGAGTATATTTTGAGCTTTCGTCAGCATAATGGCTTTCATGAACAATGCGTGGAGCAGATTTTTAGTGATTTAACCCAAGCCTTTGCGCCAAAAACGCTCATGGTACGCGCATGGTACACACGCCGTGGCGGGATTGATATCAATCCTTGTCGGGTGAGTGATGTCAGTTTGTTGCCGTCACCATCACGGCTTAACCGTCAGTAATATTCGCTAATAATAATCGCCAGTAAGCTAGTCGCATTTTTATCAAAAAAAGCGTATGCTATGTTTTTTCAAAATTTTTCTGCCGCCAACTATATCTAACCGTTGGCGGCAAGCAATACCCAGAAGGAT
>ERZ500974.5-NODE-5-length-115360-cov-6.271029_pt1 | contig 115360 bp, 121 predicted proteins | sample MGYA00248868_ERZ500974 | MGnify/ENA primary metagenome ERZ500974 (study PRJEB25958, sample SAMN03398564) | human skin metagenome | study: EMG produced TPA metagenomics assembly of the Human Skin Microbiome Metagenome (human skin metagenome) data set.
CGCGAATGAGAGACAAGTATCCATTGAAACACATGGGCAACATTATGCATTAGTAAAGGAGGCAATTTTGAATGAACTATCTTCTAATTGATACGTCAAACCAACCTTTATCAGTAGCTATTATGAAAGATAATGAAGTGATTGCTGAAAAAACAACTGATATCAAAAAGAATCATTCAGTGCAACTCATGCCTGAAATAGCAGAAATTCTTTCAGAAAGTAAAATGAATAAAGCAGAAATAACTGATATCGTGGTAGCGGAAGGTCCAGGTTCATATACCGGTCTTAGAATAGGGGTTACTGTTGCTAAAACATTAGCGTATGCATTAAACACTAACTTATATGGTGTCTCATCACTTAAAGCACTTGCTAGCACAGTAAAAGACAGTACGAAGTTGTTAGTACCCATTTTTGATGCTAGAAGAGAAGCAGTTTATGCAGGTGTTTATCAATATCAGGACAATGAATTAATAACCATTATTGATGATACTTATATACCTATTTTTGAACTTATTGAAAAACTTCATCAACTAAACCAACCTTATGTGTTTGTAGGATATCATACCGAAAAAATAAAACATTTATTAGACAGTGACATCATAGAACAGTTACCAAAAGCTTCAAGTATGAAGCAATTAATTCAAAAACCAGAAAATATACATTCATTTACTCCTAAATACCATAAATTATCAGAGGCGGAACGAAATTGGTTAAACCAACAAGAGAACAATTGAATATTAGGAAAATGAGTGTGGAAGATGTTCCTAAAGTTTTTGATATAGAAAGAAATAGTTTCTCACACAGTTCGTGGTCAATCGATGCATTTTATCATGAAATAGAAAACAACGAATTTGCTACATATTTTGTTATAGAATTTAGTGACAAAATAATTGGATATGTTGGTTTATGGTTAGTCGTTGATCAAGCACAAATTACAACGATAGCTATATCAAAGGCATTTAGAGGCTATGGTCTTGGTCAACTTTTACTTAAATATGCAATGAACTATGCACGTTTTTCTTGTGATGTGATGAGTTTAGAAGTAAGAATAGATAATGATGTTGCACAACATGTTTATAGGAATTTGGGATTCCAAAATGGTGGAAAAAGAAAGAATTATTATGGAGAAGGCGAGGACGCATTAGTCATGTGGGTGAATTTGAAATGACAAATAATAAATTAATCTTAGCAATTGAAACAAGTTGTGATGAAACGAGTGTAAGTGTAATAAAGAATGGCACTGAACTTTTATCTAATACTGTTTTAAGTCAAATAGATAGTCACAAACGTTTTGGTGGTGTTGTACCTGAAGTTGCTAGTAGACATCATGTTGAGGGGATAACAGCAACTATAGATGAATCATTAGTGAGTGCAAAAGTGAAAATGGAAGACATTGACGCTATTGCAGTAACACAAGGCCCAGGATTAATAGGAGCTTTATTGATTGGTATTAATGCGGCTAAAGCTTTGGCATTTGCTTATGATAAGCCTATTATTAGCCACCAATAAATGCGATAAGCCATGACCCATACCCAACACGCCCTAAATATTCAACAATACCAAGACAAATCCCATAACTACCTCAATAGCCCTGTTCATGCACAAGGCGCTGAGTTCGACAAAATAAAGCAGTTGATTGAGGCGCACAAGCTTGCGCATATATTGGATTTGGGCTGTGGCGGTGGGCACGTCAGTTATCAGGTGGCTCCTGTTGCCACATCAGTGATTGCTTATGACATTACCCCTACGATGACCGAAGTTGTCGCCAGCCAAGCCAAAGCACGCGGCTTAACCAATATCACCACACAAATCGGTACAGCAGAAAAATTACCCTTTGCCGACCAGCAATTTGATGCCATTATCACGCGCTATTCTGCGCACCATTGGCAAAATGTACCACAAGCGCTATTTGAGATGCATCGCGCCCTAGCTGACGGTGGCAAAGTGGTGATTGTCGATGTGTTGGGCAATAGCAACCCCGTGCTCAATAATTTTTTACAGACCATTGAAACCATCCGCGATCCCAGTCATGTCAAAGATTATAGTCTTGCCGAGTGGTTGTATTTTGCAGAAATCACCGGCTTTTGCGTGGCGACTGTCGAGATGCAAAAACTGGCGTTAAATTTTGACAGTTGGGTCGCCCGTATGCATACCCCTGATACCAGCATACAAGTGATTCGAGCCTTACAAAAAAATTGTGCCGCGCCCGTTAGACAATATTTTGAGATAGATGAGGCTGGCAATTTTAGCACCGATGTCATTTATTTAGTGCTATCAAAATAATCACTACCGCATCTTGCCAAAAAAATCTGTTATAATTAAGGGTTTATTTTAGGCGAAAGATTTAGGTGTAGTCATGACAGTTGCTACTTTTGACCCAAAAGCACAGATTTCCAAAACTCAAAATTTGGTAACGCCAACGCTAGCGGTGAGTGTTGAACCCAACATGCCACCAGCGGATACTCGTGTCAAACGCGTGTTTATCGAGACCCAAGGCTGTCAGATGAATGTGTATGACTCTGAAAAAATGGCAGATGTGCTAGGCGACTCCCATGGCATGGTGCTAACGGACAATCCTGAAGAAGCCGATGTGCTGCTCATGAATACCTGCTCGATTCGTGAAAAAGCGCAAGAAAAAGTATTTTCTGAACTCGGACGCTGGAAAAAGCTTAAAGAGAAAAACCCGAATTTGGTCATCGGTGTGGGTGGCTGCGTGGCGTCACAAGAAGGCGATAAAATCCAAAGCCGTGCCCCGCATGTCGATATGGTGTTTGGACCGCAAACCCTGCACCGCCTGCCAGAACTGTATGACCAATCCACCAAACAGCTGGATATCAAACCCAAAAACCGTATCGGCGTCGTCGATGTGTCTTTCCCTAGCATTGAAAAATTTGACTTTTTACCCGAGCCTAAAGTGGAAGGGTTTAAGGCGTTTGTATCCATCATGGAAGGCTGCTCAAAATACTGCTCATTTTGCGTGGTGCCCTACACCCGCGGCGAAGAAATCTCGCGCCCACTCGATGACGTACTTGCCGAGATTGACAGCCTTGCCAGCCAAGGGGTACGTGAAGTAACGCTGTTGGGGCAAAACGTCAATGGCTACCGCGGCGAAAAACACGATGGTACGATTTGCCGTTTTAGTGAGTTATTGCATTATGTGGCACATGTTGACGGCATTGAGCGTATTCGCTATACCACCAGCCATCCACTGGAATTTAGCGATGATATCATTGAAGCGTATGCCAAAATACCAAAACTGGTATCCCACCTGCACCTACCTGTGCAAAGTGGCTCCAACGCTATCCTAGCCGCCATGAAACGTAACCACACCATTGATATCTACATTGAGCAAATCCGCAAACTGCGCGCGGTGCGCCCTGATATGTATTTATCAAGCGATTTTATTATCGGTTTTCCCAATGAAACCGACCAAGATTTCCAAGATACGATCAATCTTGCCAAAGATTTGGATTTTGACCATTCGTATAGCTTTATTTACTCCAAGCGCCCAGGCACACCTGCGTCAGACTTGCCCGACAATATCGATATAGCAACCAAAAAAGCCCGTTTGGCTGAGTTTCAAAAGGTGATTGTCGATTCGACTTGGGCAAAAACCCAAGGCATGGTAGGTCAAACCGTGCGTGTGCTGGTGGAGCAACATGGCGACCGCAATCCTGAATTTTTGATGGGAACGGCAGATAATACGCGAACGGTATTGTTCAAAGGCGATGACGCGTTGATTGGTAAACTGGTGATGGTGAAAGTCACGCGTGCCATGAGTCCGCATTTGGTGGAAGGCGAGTTGATGGAAGTGTTAGGTTAATATAATGGCATTTGACATGTGGTTTGATTGTGACAATGAGAAAATCAATTGTCAAATTTCGCATGAGGACGAACGTATTTTACGTTTAGCCGAAGGTAACACTAACTTTTCAACGCTTACTTGGCTATTGGATAACTTTTATAATGACCCAGTGATTTATCCGAATGTTGCTAAATCACTGGTCGTTGAATTAAATAATTTGGCAGACTATTTCGCGAAAAATAAACGTAAGCAATCTATCACTCACTGTCAGAAAATCGAAAACTTTATCCGTTTGTCAATTGAAAAAATGCAAGTTATTCATTGCATCAGTGACTAAAACACATAATTTAAACAGTAGATTGTGTGTGAATTTTCATCGCCATTACTTGGCGAATCATTTCACTGATATGTTTTTTAGTATCATCATCTTGGGTTACAAGCCAATCACTCACATCTTTATCCAGCAAATGCTGTTGTTCTCGCAACCGATTAAGATGGGAAATTTGTGTCGCTCTTTGAGCATTTGAGAAATCGTATTCAGTTTGCATATTGTTTTTCCTCGTTTTTGGTTGCTTTTCGTGCAGATATTAACCGAATCATATCATCATTATCCACATAACAATAGACAACAACTAATAAGCGATTTGCCATTCCTAATAATACAAATCTTGGTTCATCGTGGTCAAAATCTTCACGTACTAGCGCATTCGGGTCAAGTAATGCAATTTTTGCTTCATCAAAACTTACACCATGTTTGATTTTATTACTCTCAGCTTTATTTTGGTCAAAAGTTATTTGTATCAATTTAGCGACCTATATTCATTTTTTCATTAACACTAGAAAAATATATCACATCTCTTTTTCTTTAGTGACACGTAATACTTCTTCCAATGTAGTTTTGCCTGCCAACACTTTTTTGAGTCCATCGGCGCGAATGGATGGTGTTTTGCTACGGGCATAGCTTTCAAGCTCAAACTCCGCTGTTTGGCTATGAATCAATTGTCGCAGTTTGTCATCGACAGGCACCACTTCATAAATCGCAGTACGTCCCCGAAATCCCGATTGATTGCACTTTTCGCAGCCCACAGGTTTTGGCAGTTTAATCTCCCCGATTTCGCCTATTTCAGTAAAAATCTGCGTTTGATAGGCATCGGCAAGCGTCCATGTATGACAATGCGGACACAAGGTACGCACTAGTCGCTGTGCCACCACGCCAATGAGGCTCGATGACAACAAAAACGGCTCAACCCCCATATCTTGTAGCCGCGTCACCGCACCAATCGCCGTATTGGTATGCAGGGTCGAGAGTACCAAGTGACCTGTGAGTGACGCTTGCACCGCAATTTCTGCGGTCTCTAAATCGCGAATCTCCCCTACCATCACCACGTCAGGGTCTTGACGTAGCATGGCTCGCAAACTACGCGCAAAGGTCATATCGACTTTATTATTGACTTGGGTTTGCCCAATACCATCTAGCTGAAATTCAATGGGGTCTTCAGCGGTCAAAATATTACGAGTATTATCGTTCAAATCCGTTAAAGCCGCGTACAGCGTCGTGGTTTTTCCCGAACCTGTCGGACCTGTGACAAGAATAATGCCATGCGGGCGATGGATTAAGCGTTTAAGCTCGCTATAATCATTGTCTGACAAACCCAAATAGGTCATATTTAATCGACCCGCCTGTTTATCCAACAGCCGCATCACCACACGCTCACCAAAATTTGATGGCAAGGTCGATACCCGCACATCCACTTCTCGCCCAGCCAGACGTAATGAGATGCGTCCATCTTGCGGCACCCGTTTTTCAGCGATATCGAGTTTTGCCATCACCTTAATACGCGACACCAGTAGCGGTGACAGTTCCCGTTTTGGACTGACGATTTCTTTGAGTATGCCATCCACCCGAAAACGCACCGATAGCCGTTTTTCAAAGGTTTCGATGTGAATATCTGAGGCGTTTAGGCGGATAGCTTCGGACAGTAGCGCGTTGATTAGGCGAATGATGGGCGCGTCATCTTCTTGGTCCATCAAGTCTTCCGTCTCAGGGACACTGTCAGCCAGACTCATCAAGTCGGGATGGTCTTCAAGCCCAGCGGCAATATGCTGAGATTCCCCTGTGTTGCCTGCATAGACAGCGGCTAACTGCCTTTCAAAATCGTCACTTTGCGCCATGGCAAAATTCAATGGCAGCGGTACCCCTGCTTGACTGGCAAAACGGTTGGCTTCGTTGATGGCTTCCATAGGGGTATCCGCCGTCATCAACAACGTCGGCGGGGCAGTCAAATCTTGCGAGTATTGCAACAGCAGTTGATGACGTTTGGCAAAACTATACGGCAAGGCAATCGGATTTAGCATAGGGATTATCGAATGAAATAAGCCAAGAAAAGATGCGTTCCATTGTAGCTTATCAACAAGACAAATCCTACCAAGGCGCACAAAAAGACCCTGAGACAAGCTATATTTTGTTATACTAAAGCATTTTTTACTGATTGATAACCATGCCAATCAAAATCTAAAAAGAGATGACAATGACCCAAACCACTTTAACTCAAAATCTTGCAACCCAAAATTCTTCAAGCCAAAATACGCTGATAACCGCAAACGACCCGCTACACATCGGTTCGCGCACGTTTACCTCTCGTTTGCTCGTCGGTACTGGCAAATATACAGATTTGGCACAAACAGGCGAAGCCATCGCTGCCAGCGGCGCAGAGATTGTTACGGTAGCCATTCGGCGCGTAAATATCGGGCAGAAAAAAGATGAACCCAATCTACTCGATGTGATTTCTCCCGAAAAATACACCATTCTGCCCAACACCGCTGGCTGTTTTGACGCGGCTAGCGCCGTTCGTACCTGTCAGTTAGCGCGTGAATTGTTGGATGGGCACAACCTTGTCAAACTTGAAGTATTGGGCGATGAAAAAAACTTGTATCCCAACGTCATCGAAACCGTGAAAGCGGCTAAGACCTTGATTGATGATGGCTTTGATGTGATGGTGTACACCTCAGATGACCCGATTGTTGCCAAAGAACTAGAGAGCATGGGCTGTGTGGCGATTATGCCATTGGGCAGTTTGATTGGCTCAGGTTTGGGATTACTCAATCGCCATACTTTAAGTCTCATCATTGAGCAAACCCAAGTGCCTGTTTTGGTGGATGCAGGCGTCGGTACCGCCAGTGATGCCGCCATTGCCTTAGAATTGGGCTGTGATGGTGTGCTCATGAACACCGCGATTGCCCATGCACAAAACCCTGTGTTGATGGCGTCTGCCATGAAACATGCGGTGATGGCTGGACGTGAAGCCTTCTTGGCGGGTCGTATGCCAGCACGTTATATGGCACAAGCTAGCTCGCCACAGACTGGCTATTTTTTCCGCTAATTTTTTATTGATTGATAAGGACATCCCATGCGTCTGCTCACCGCCATTGACCAGTTATTTATCTTACTTGAAAATCGCAATCAGCCGATGCACATTGGTGGGCTGTTCTTGTTTGAGATTCCCGATGGCGCAAGCGATACCTTTGTCAGTGATTTGGTGCAGCAGATGGTCACGCAAAAGACGCCGCCGAGTTTTCCGTTTAACCAAGTGTTGTATCACCTAGCATGGTGGAAAACCGATGAAAACTTTGAAGTCGACCATCATTTTCGCCATATCGCCCTGCCAAAACCAGCACGTATCCGTGAGCTATTGACTTACGTGTCCCAAGAGCACAGCAAATTACTCAATCGTGCCAAACCGATGTGGGAATGTCACATCATCGAGGGGATTGAAGGCAATCGTTTTGCGTTGTATTTTAAGATTCATCATTCTATGGTCGATGGGATAGCGGCGATTCGTTTGGTGAAAAAATCGCTATCAGAATCGCCAACCGAGCGTATTAGCCTGCCAATTTGGTCGCTAATGACCCGTCATCGTCACCAACTTGATGCTTTGATACCAGAAGATAAATCCCTTCTGCGTGTCGTCAAAGAGCAAGCGCTGGCTATCCCGCCTGCCATCAAAGCCTTAGGTAAAAATGTGGTAGAGCGATTTCACAAAGACTACATTACCACCACCCAAGCGCCAGATAGCCCCCTCAACCAACCGGTATCAAGCTCACGGCGTATCTCTGCCCAATCTTATGAGCTTATTCGGTTTCAAACCATCGCCAAACATTACGCTGTGACCGTCAATGATGTGATTTTGGCGATTTGTTCGGGCGCGTTACGCCGTTATTTGCTCGATATCAATGGCTTACCCAAAAAACCCTTGATTGCTTTTGTACCCTTATCACTGCGCGATGACAACGATAGCGCAAGCCAACACGTTGGCAATCAAATTACCTTTATTTTAGCCAATCTTGCCACCCACCTTGCCGACCCTGTTGCACGGTTAAAGACGATTAATGGCAGCACCAAAAATAGTAAAAAACGCTTTTCACGGATGAAGCAAGCCTCGTCGATTATTTATAGTGGGATTGCTTATAGCCGTTCAGGGTTGCAGGTACTTACCGGTCTGTTTCCCGATTATCGCGGTTTTAACTTGATTATCTCAAATGTACCAGGCTCGCATCAGCCTTTGTATTGGCAAGGGGCAAAATTGCAGGCGCTGTATCCTGCCTCGATTGTGCTCAATGACCAAGCGATGAATATTACCTTGTGTACCTACGTGGACAAAATCGAATTTTGTATCGTCACCTGTAGCCAAATATTGCCCCATAGCCAACGCTTACTCACCTATATGGAAGAGGAACTCAAGCAATTTGAATCACTCATGAGCAACTAGTCTTTGCCAAACTTTTATAACAAAAAACGGCAATGACTGCCGTTTTTTAATGAAATAAACTTTATCTTATCTTTAGTGATTTAAGATTTTTGACAAGAAATCTCTCGCACGCTCGCTACGCGCACCGGCAAAGAATTCTTCACGGCTGCAGTTTTCAACGATATGACCTTGATCCATAAAGATGATACGGCTGGCGACTTGGCGCGCAAAGCCCATTTCGTGCGTCACACACATCATGGTCATGCCCTCATTAGCAAGCTCAATCATCACCTCAAGCACCTCTTGAATCATCTCAGGGTCAAGCGCGGAAGTTGGCTCATCAAATAGCATTGCAATCGGGTCCATACTAAGCGCGCGTGCAATTGCTACCCGTTGCTGCTGACCGCCTGACAACTCGGCAGGGTATTTTTTGGCATGCGCTGACAAGCCCACGCGGTCAAGATAACCCAAGCCTTTTTTCTGCGCTTCAGACTGACTACGACCCAATACTTTGATTTGTGCCAAGGTCAAATTTTCTAAGATGGATAAATGCGGAAACAGTTCAAAATGCTGAAATACCATCCCTACACGGCTACGTAGTTTTGGTAAGTCGGTTGCTTTGGCGCCGACCGACATGCCATCAATCAAGATTTCACCTTGTTGAAAGGCTTCAAGCCCATTGACGGTTTTGATTAAAGTTGATTTGCCGCTACCTGATGGACCACAGATGACGGTCACATCGCCTTTGTGCACATGCGCGGTACAGTCGGTCAATACTTGAAAGTCGCCATACCATTTACTGACTTTGTTGACATTAATCATCATATCGGGACTGGCGTGTCCACTGTTTGATACCAAGCCACCAAATTCGTTGAGCCAGGTGGTTTCATCAATTTTAGTAACTACTGACATGTTATTTTCCTTTATTCAATATTGATTAAGCCATGCGAAAGCGTTTGCGTAGGTGGTTGACAGCGGTCGATGCGGTTAGACTGACCACAAAATAAAACGCCCCTGCCAGCAAGATATAGGGGGTTAGTAACCCCATCAAGTCACCGCGCACGTATGAGGCTCGGAAGAAATCCACCAAGCCAATCGCAAACACCAAGGTGGTATCTTGGAACAAAATAATCGACTGCTGTAGAAGTAGGGGAAACATCTTGCGAAACGCTTGTGGCAAAATAATAAAGCGCATGGTCTGACCATAAGTCATACCCAAGGCTTTAGCTGCATTGACCTGTCCTTTGCCAATTGATTGGATACCCGCACGTACAATCTCAGAAAAATACGCCGCTTCAAACACCATAAATGCCACCACGCACGAAGTAAACGCCGTATCCAACGTCAAATACGTGCCCGTCACCAAGTTATACACCATCGGCACAGCAAAATAAAACCAAAGCAATACCAACAGCAGCGGCACTGAACGGAAAAAGTTGACATACAGCTTGGCAGGCACGGCTAAAATTCGAATGCCCGACAACCGCATCAAGGCTAAAATCGTACCCAGCGCCAAACCGCCAATGATAGCTAAAAACAACACTTTGAAAGTGATCCATAAGCCACCCATCAACCCTGGCATTGCGGCTTGTAATTCCATCATATTCATGCGCCACCCCCATCGATTTGACCTTTGATGCGTAATTTTTTCTCAAGCCAAGTCATAAAATAAATCAACACCAAATTAAACAATAAATAAATAATCGTGGTAAAGGTATACACTTCGATATTGTTTTGGGTATATTCACTGATAGTTTTGGTTTGGCTAATCAGCTCAGTAACCCCGACCAATGAAGCGACCGAGGCATTCTTAAAACAGTTGGTAAGCTCAGAGCTCATCGGTGGCAGAATCACCCGAAATGCCTGTGGCAATACGATATGACGATACGTCTGTGGTAAGGTGAACCCGAGCGCATAGGCAGCATTGGTCTGCCCTTTTGGCAATGATTCAATGCCCGTACGCACTTGCTCAACGATACGCGCCGCTGTAAATAACCCAAGACCTATACTTGCCGAAATCACCGCCGAGGTATTTGGGTCTAATTCTTGAAACCACCATTTTTGTAAGGCAGGTGTCAGCCAAGTAGGTGCCACATAAAACCAGAAGAATAACTGTATTAATAGCGGAATGTTACGAAAAAAACTCACATAAGCCGTACCAATCGCTCTGGCAGTTTTATTTGGTAAAGTACGCATAATACCTAAAATCGTACCGATAATTAAGGCAATCAGCCACCCACTCCCCCCAATGACCAACAGCCATTTAAAGCCTGTCAATAGCCACTGCCAGTAGACTTCGTTGCCTACGCCTGTTGGTTGCAGCAACACGCCCCAATTCCAACTATAATTCATTGCCACCCCCAAAATCCTGTCTAGCAAATTGATTTACCCAAAAACTAAAACTGACGTAACCACAATTGATAGGTGATGACGTCAGTTTTATGTTGGATAGTAACCTTCCTAACCTAGTTTGTTGTTATCCCATCAACTAAGGTTTTGTTGCACTTGCAATTGCATTGCTTGCAGATGCCACAGCGGTTGCCACATTACTAGCGCCCGTTGCTACTGCATTGACGGTAGCAGATGCGGCTGCATTAGCAACGTCTTTTGGTTGCGCGCCGTCATGTGGGTTTGCTAACAAGTCTTTTAAGTTGTCAGACATTTGGAAGTTCATGTTGATGTTTTTTGGTGGAATCGGTGACATGAACCATTTTTTGTAGATGTCGTTGATTTCACCTGATGAATAAGTCGCAACCAACGCATCATCGACTACTTTTTTAAATTCACTATCGTCTTTACGCATCATACAGCCGTAAATTTCATACGATTGTGGGGTACCAACAATGACCCATTTGTTTGGATCTTTGGCTTTGGCTTTTTCACCCGCAAGCAGTACGTCATCCATCATGAAGGCTGCCGCACGACCGCTTTCTAACATCAAGAAAGATTCGCCGTGGTCTTTGGCAGAAACGATGTTAATGCCCATTTTTTTGTCATCGTTGAGTTTTTTGATAAAACGCTCAGAGGTGGTACCTGCGGTAGTCACTAAGGTTTTGCCTTTTAAATCCGCAAAATCTTTGATGCCTGAATCTTTAGCCGTTAATAAGCGAGTACCAATCTCAAAGAAACCGTTTGAGAAAGCCACTTGTTTTTGGCGTTCTTCATTGTTGGTGGTTGAACCACACTCTAAGTCAACCGTACCATTTTGTACCAATGGGATACGGGTTTGTGAGGTTACTAGGTTGTAACGCACTTTGAGGTCTGGCATATTCAATTGTTTTTTGACTGCATCAACAATTTTTAATTGGAGGTCATGGGCATAACCCACAGGTTGGTTTGGCGTACCTGCGATATAAGAAAATGGAATTGAGGAATCACGGTAACCCAGTACGATTTCCCCTGATTTTTTAATTTTATCGAGCGTTTTTTCACCAGTAGCCGCTGGCTGGCTACCTTCAGTCCCTGCCGCTTTGTTGTCGCTGGCTTTGTTACAACCTGCAAGACCTAATGCCATAATAGCAACGGTTGCTAAGGCGATTGGCTTTTTAGAGATTAAAATCATCCTATGATCCTTGTCGCACGATACGTTCTTAGTTAATCTTTTCGCTGTGTGGCTGTCAATGCCAAATCGAGTAAAAAGACTCCCCCATCTCTTTATGTTTATCCTTCCCTGTCTTTTATCATCCGTCATCGCACCCATTAAAATCTGACAAAACCTTACACAATGACTGATAAAAAATAGTTTAGGATACTCAAAAGATTTAAAATGTGTGTTTATAGTAATTTACTTTTCTGTGTTGTGACAATAGATTTACAAAAAATATTTTTTCTTCATCGACAATTTTTTTACCATTTTTTTGCTATTTTCTATTTTATCCCCATTTATAGCTCAATAAATTGATTAAAACTCACTTAACATAGGTTATTTATGACAACAGCGACTCAAGCACTTCACGATTTTGATATGCGCCAACGTTTTTATTTTGAGCAAAGCCCTGTACGCGGTGACGTGGTACGCATCAACGACAGCCTGCAGACGATATTGCAGCAAAAAGATTACCCAGTTGCCCTGCAAAAACTACTTGGGGAAATGTTGGTTGCGGCAAGCTTGCTGATTGGTACCTTAAAAATCGAAGGTCGTCTATCCATTCAATTGCAAAATTCAGGCGCAGCCACTGACCCTGAACAGGACAGCTTAACTTGGGCGATGGCAGAGTGCGACCACCAAGGTCACATACGAGGTCTTGCAGAGTGGACAGGCGCATGGCAATCCGCACAAACCGCGAATGATGCCTTTGCCAAACTCGGTAAAGTCGGTGAAGGGGTGTTATTTATTAATATCCAACCTGATGCCGCGTATGGCACACAAGCAGAAGGCTATCAAGGCATCGTTGAGCGTGTGTCAGATAACTTGGCGGATTGTTTGGCACATTACCAACAGCAATCCGTGCAGATTCCTACCTTAATCAACTTGGCTTGTGATGGTGAGCAAGCGGGCGGTATCGTGCTGCAGCTGCTACCACGTACCACAGAAGAAGAGTATGAGACAGTGGACAATGACTTGTTCCCCCGCTTAAAAATCTTAACCAAAACGTTAAAAGCTGAAGAGTTAACCACCTTGCCAGCCGATGAGATTTTATATCGCTTGTATCATGAAGAAGACGTGGTGACGGCTGAGCCTATGCCGTTGACCTTTGCTTGTACCTGCTCACAGCAGAAAAGTGAATCGGCAATTTTTCAGTTGGGCAAACCAGCTGCATTAGAAATCGCTAATGAGCATGGTGGCGCGGTGGCGTTAGATTGTGGTTTCTGCGGGCATGTTTACCGTTTTGATAAAAACGCCATTAACCAAATTTTTTCTTAATTTAATGGGTTAATTTAATGGCTTATATAGCTACCTTTACATCATTTAAAATTGCGTAACATTGGTTACGCTTCTAGTTGATGTGATAGCCAAAACTAATACCAAAGTTACAAGTTAACTTTGGTATTTTTTTGCATATTTGATAAGTTATAAACATCGGGTTTGCGATAACTTAAGTTAAGCTTGATAAGTGTTAGATTAAAAATTAATTAGGAAAATAATATAATAGAAAATAAGGATATCGTTATGTCAGTGGCAAAAAATATTGAAATTAGTAGCAGCTCAACGGTAAGTTTTGAAGATGCGATCAAAAAAGGCATTACACAAGTCAACAAAACGGTTAATAACGTGGAAGGTGCTTGGATTAAAGAGCAAAAAGTACGCATTAGTGATGGTAATATCACTAGCTATAACGTGATGATGATTGTTAGCTTTGTCATTGAAGATGACAGCACTGATTTAAAATAAAGATTTTATTTATCCATAAAAAACCCTAGCATAGGCTAGGGTTTTTTGTTGGTTGCCATTATTCTTCCACCCACTGTCCTTTTCGATAAACCAAGGCAAATTTAGTCGCTTTGCCGTCTTTTTCTGAGCCGATATATTGCTCTGCATTTTTACGACTCCAACGCAAAATTGTTGGATTGCCCTCATTGTCGGTATCTGGCGCGGTAAATAAATACTGGAATTTATCTTCCAACTGATCTTGTATCGCGCGTAACTCTGACAGTTTTGGTGGGCGCGTCTCGCGCACTTTAGGAAATTTTGACGCTGCCAAGAATAACCCTGCTGCCCCTTCACGCAAAATATAATGGTCATCAAATTTTTGTGACTTGAGTTCTGGCATAGGGATTGCGGTCATGCGTGGCGGCGCTGCATCGCCATTTTTGAGCACTTTACGGGTGTTATCGCACTGCTGACAGGCAAAATAGGCACCAAAACGCCCAGTTTTAAGCACCATTTGCCCATCGCATTTATCACAAGGTATGGTAGGCACATCGTCATTGCCTGCGGTTTCAAAGACGCCTTTTTCTAATAGATAGCCATCACAGTCAGGATTGTTACCACAGACATGGAGTTTTAACCCGCCATCGACGATATACCCATCCATCGCGGTATGGCATTTCGGGCAGCGTTTTTTCTCAAGTAGCGCTTGTATCTCGTCGTTGTTGTCCGCGTCGTCCTCACCGAGATTTTGGCTCTCTTTACTGGTTTGGCTATGAAAGGCTTCCACAGGCATCAAATTTTTGGTGCCTTTACAACGCTCTTTGGGGGGTAAATTATAGCCGGTACAACCCAAAAACACCCCTGTAGAGCCTGTACGGATCTGCATTGGGCGCTGACATAAGTCACAATGAATATCTGGGACATCGGTTGGGTCATTAGGCTTCATGCCGTCTTCGTCTTTGGCACGCTCTAACTTGCCTTTAAAATCGCCATAAAAATCATCCAGCACTTTTTTCCAGTTTTGCTGACCTTCAGCGACTTCATCTAGGTTTTCTTCAAGCCCTGCGGTAAAAGTATAGTCCATCAAGTGCGGAAAGCTGTTGACCAATCTGTCAGTGACGATATCACCCATTTTTTCGGCAAATAAACGTTTGTTTTCTACCTTGACATAACCACGTTCTTGAATAGTTGAGATGATAGCGGCATACGTGGATGGACGGCCAATCCCACGTTTTTCCAATTCTTTGACTAGGCTCGCTTCAGTATAGCGGGCCGGTGGCTTGGTAAAATGTTGGGTAGGCTCGATACTATCGACCACCAGTTTTTCCCCGATTTTTACATCAGGTAATAGATTGTCTTCATTTTTGGCAGGGGGCTGTACTTTGGTATACCCATCAAAGGTCATCACGCGACCTTTGGCTCTAAGCTCAATCTCACCGGCATTGACAATCAACGTCATTGATTGGTACTGCGTAGGTGGCATCTGACACGCCACAAACTGGCGCCAAATCAACTCATATAAACGCTGGGCATCGCGCTCCATATCTTTTAGCGAGGCAGATTGCACCAAGACGTCTGAGGGGCGAATCGCTTCGTGCGCTTCTTGGGCGTTTTGCTTGTTGCCATACACATTGGGCGATTTCGGGACATATTTTGCGCCGTATTGCTTGTCAATAAAACCGCGCACACTGGTGAGTGCATCCGCTGACAAAAAAGTACTGTCGGTTCGCATATAGGTGATATGACCTGCTTCATACAGGCGCTGAGCCAGCATCATGGTTTTTTTGACTGGAAAACCAAGGCGAGTACTGGCGGCTTGTTGCAAAGTTGAGGTAATAAAGGGTGCAGACGGTTTTGATTGGGTGGGTTTTTCTTCCCGATCTGCTACGATAAAATCTGACTGTTCAAGCAGCGCAACAACGGCATGGGTCTGTGCTTCGTTTTCTAGCGACAGGGGTTTGCCCGCTTTTTTTACCGCTTCTAGGCGAATGGTCTCTTGTTTGGCTTGCTGGCTGTGGGTATTGCTGTGGATTTCCCAATACTCCACTGGGGTAAAAGCGCGAATTTCACGTTCACGCTCCACCACTAGACGCGTGGCGACAGATTGTACCCGCCCTGCCGACAGTCCGCGCGCTACTTTTTGCCATAGCAATGGCGATACCATGAAGCCTACGACACGGTCTAAAAATCGTCTGGCTTGCTGCGCGTTGACACGGTCATAGTTTAGCTTGGTGGGGCTTTTAAAAGCATTTTGAATCGCGTTTTTGGTGATTTCGTTAAATACCACACGGCTGTATTTGTCATCACTGCCACCGATGACTTCTTTGAGATGCCAGGCAATCGCTTCCCCTTCTCTATCCAAGTCGGTTGCAAGATAAATTTCTTTGGCGTCTTTGGCAAGGGATTTTAATTCTTTAATCACTTTAACTTTGCTGGGTAGAATTTCATAATGTGCCACCCAGTCGTGCTCGGGGTCAATCCCCATGCGCCGCACCAAGGCTTGCTGCGCTTTTTGCTCTTTAGTAAGTTTGGTATCTGACTTATCGTCGGTTTTTGCTGCGCCAGAACCCGACACAGGTAAATCACGTACATGCCCCACACTAGAGCGGACGATAAAATCATTTCCCAGATACTTATTGATGGTTTTGGCTTTGGCAGGGGATTCTACAATCACCAAGGCTTTGCCTTGCCCCGACGTTTTAGGCGCTGTTTTTGATGCTTTTGATGCTTTTGATTTGGGCGCGGCGGCTTTTTCGGTAGCTCTTTCAGCCGACTGGGTGTCTGCTTTTGTATCAGCCGTATCCGTGGTTTTGGTTGATTTTCTCGCTGTCGGTGTTTTACTCATGTTGGGTTCACAAAATCATTAAAAAGGGTAAGTTAAAATACGAAAAGTTAGTTATTCTGCACCAATTTGGCATAATCATGCAATTTACTTTTTAACATGATTAGGTCTTTTTCGGTGGTTTCAAGTTCTGATTTCATGCCCAGTTGGCTATTTTCTTGCCAATAAATACACACAAAATTGGCTTTACAGCTTAAACCTTTAACGGTTGTTGCGATGGATGCCGGTAAATCCACCTCCCGATTATCGAGCGCAAAATTAGCGGGATAATGCCCGGTAAAGGGGCGCCATTTGCCCTCAATCACTTGATAATCACAGGGGCGCATCTTCGCGTCCTCAATCACCACGCCGTATTGCGCCATCATGCCTTTACCGCGTTCGCCTGTATCGCCGATAATCCAATTGGGGCATGCGACCAGTTTTGGCTGCACGCCCACGCGTCTGGCTGCCATACGCAGATTATCACGCATGGTCTCGCGAGCAGATGGTTTTAACCCCATGATACTACCGACAATAAACACCCCGATGGCGATGGCTATCCATATTCCCATTGATTATATCACTCGTACCAGCTGCTATTTTTGGATTTTTTAGATGAGGTTTTTGCTTCAGTTTTGGTGTCAGCTTTGTTTTCGGCTTTGGCGTCAGCTTTATCAGTCGGCTGCAGCTCGGAAGCTAGCATATCCATAATTGGCTGCCACTGGGCTTGAATGTCTCGATACGGTTTTTGGCTTTTATCAAAAATCGTCAAGCCACGCTCTGCCAACGCTTGGTAAATACTACGCTCAGATAGCCAAGCCAGTGGCTGCTGCCCAATATCAGCAAAATACGCCATCAGTTTTTCGGTCGGCTCACTGTCCTGCATCAATTGACTACGCACCCGATTGGCAACCAGATAAATATCGACTTTACCTTTGCGGATACGCTTAATGTCTTCTAGGCTTTTTAAAAAGCGTTTAGTACTGTCAATATCAAAAAAAGCGGGCAAAACAGGAATTAAAATCGCCTTGCATTCGGCAATCAGCTGCTCGGCTTTAGTGCCTGATAATGCACCTGGGGCATCAATAATCAGCCAGTCGTTTTTACCCAAGGTTTTTGGGATATCACCTATATCATTGCTATCGCGCCAGTCAATACCGATAATGGCAGGCACATCTGCTGGGCGCATTTTTAGCCACTGTAGGCTTGATTTTTGGGGGTCTGCATCTGCCAATGCCACTGTTTTGCCTTGGTTTGCCAATGCCGCCGCTAGACTCACCGCAATCGAGGTTTTACCACATCCCCCTTTTTGATTGGCGATTAAAATTTTTTGCATGACCCTCACCCTGTTGATAAAAAATTAATGCAATATCACCACATTAACTCAAAATTTTGACCCTGTTAATTTGACGCTATTCATTTGGTTGTATTAAGTAGCCTAACAAAATTTTAACCATTGATAAATGCTTTTATATAAATAATCTGCTAAATTAAAAAATATCAATTCATTAACGGTTTGATCGGTTTAGCCAGTTTTTGACTGGCTAATAGCGACTTTAAACTTCAAAGGTACCACCATGACGATGCTTTCATTCATAGAGACCTATCACCCAGCAACCACCTCAAAAAAAATGCTTGGACTGTTTGCTGTCACTGCCTCGATGACAGGTTGTGCTACCTTGGGCGGCGGATTAACACCCACTCAGTGCCAACAAAGCAATTGGCAAACCATTGGTTATCAAGATGGTTTACTGGGTCGCAGTCAAGATTATATTCAAAAGCATATCAAGCAATGCGCTAAAGCCAATGCTGTACCCAACCAGCAACAGTGGCGACAAGGTCGTGAAGAAGGATTAAAACGTTATTGCACACCGCTACGCGCTTACCAGCTTGGCCGTGAGGGCTACGACTACAATGATGTATGCCCACAATCGATGACGCTTGATTTATTAAAAGCGCATGACGAAGGTTATCTCAACTACCAACGTGAGCAAAGGCTAAATCAACTGTGGTACAACACCGATCCATTTTGGGGCTCACCCTTCTACAGTAGTCGTTTTGGCGGCTGGGGCGGTTTAGATAGAGGGTCACGTCCGTATTATCCCCGCATTGCACCTAACAACCGCTATCCAAAATACACTGATACCCATCAGCCTACATCAAGCCAACCTGTAGCGCCTCGCCCTGTTATGCCAAGCCCCGTTACCCCTAGCAATGATGCAACCATAGGTTCAAACAAGTAATATTGGATAAGATAAAAAACAACGGGACAACTCGTTGTGAAATTTTGTTTTGAAATTTCGTTGAGCAATCTCATTGAACAATATAACTCGCTGCGTGATGACAATAATTTACAGGTTAAAACTAAAAAAGAAGTTCGGGTTTATTTAATCGAACTTTCTTATTAAACCAGTAGCTTATCGAATCAACCGCTTATCACCTCAATAGCTTAACCCATTACAGTAACCAAAATAGCCGTGTGCTTGACCCGCTTGGTTATCAAATCAAAGGATTGATTGTCGGTATTTTTTGGCTCTCAGCGTTTTGGCTGGCGTTGGATTTTTGAGGCGCTTTGTTTTTCTGAGATTTGGTGGGGTCAAAGGTTTGCACAGCAGGTGCGGTTGGTACCCCTTTTTGCTGAAGCTGCTCATCAATCTGCCCCGCTTGGATGTTTTCCCCTTCAAATACACGGATATGCTCATCACGCTTTAACTGCAAATTTTCAAAGTCAAACAACTCACGGTCAGCGAGCTGTGACGGTGCGACATTTTGCATCGCGCCGAATATCGAATCCAAGCGATTCGGGTATTGTTGATCCCATGCGCGCAGCATGTCATTAATCATCGCCCGTTGTAGGTTTTCTTGGCTGCCGCACAGATTACAAGGAATAATCGGAAACTGCTTGTAATTGGCATATTTGATAATGTCTTTTTCTTCCACATACGCAAGCGGACGAATCAAGATATTTTGCCCATCATCCGATAGCAGTTTTGGTGGCATGGCTTTGAGACTACCGCCGTGAAATAAATTTAAGAAAAACGTCGCCATGATATCATCACGGTGATGACCCAGTGCCACTTTGGTTGCACCGATTTGTTTGGCAAATCCATATAACGACCCACGGCGCAGACGTGAACACGCAGAACAGTAAGTTTTACCTTCTGGTACGATTTGCTTGACCACGCTATAGGTGTCTTTTTCTAAAATATAATAGGGAATGCCGTGCTCGGTCAGATAGTTGGGCAAAATATCTTCAGGATAGTCAGGTTGCTTTTGGTCAAGATTGACGGCAATCACATCAAACTGAATCGGTGCTATCTTCTTTAAGAACAATAAAATATCCAGTAAGGTAAAACTGTCTTTACCGCCTGAAATACACACCATGACCACATCACCGTCTTCAATCATGTTGTAGTCACGAATCGCCCAAGAGACCAGCTTACGTAATTTTTTTTGTAGCTTGCGAAAACGCGCGGATTTGATGTCATCGCCTTGGCTATCAGCCTTGGCATCAATCAAGGTCTGCTGCGCGTCATTTTTTAATGCTTCATTCAAAGCTTCATTGTCTAAAGTATCATTGTTTGACGCCTCATCATCCCAATCATTATCATCAAGCACGTCTACGTCACTCTCTAATAGTTGGGGATTTAATTCAGCGGCAGACATGGTTGCTGCTGGGCTTACAGAATTGTTTGATTGCATAAGATACCTAACTGATGATAAACCAATAAATAAACCTATGATGACGCTATCGGCTATCAACGACGCGTTATTTATTGGAAAAATAGCAAATAAAAAAAGCATTTAACGTAAGGCAGACCAACCCCCTCACAATAAATGCTTGATTGAGCGTATCTATAGCCGCCTATCAGATAGAAAACGCCTATCACATAGTCGGCTATTATACGGCAAAATTACGCGCTTGTAGTCATTTGAATGACAGCTTGCTGTTTTAGAAGATATTTTTTATCCGCGCCATCCAACTGGTATTTTCTTTTTTCATTTGCTCCTCGATTTGTTTTTGTTGCTGCTCAAGCTTGATATCCATCAGATTTTTTTCTTTAAATAAACCATATTGGGCATCGCCTTTATAAAACTCAGTTTCACGGTAACTGTCATACGCATGTTTGAATAGCACATTGAGCACAGCGGCGAGCGGCAAAGCAATCAGCATACCTGCAATGCCTGCCAGTGCCGCCCCGGCAAGTACGGCAAATATCACCCACAATGGTGATAAACCAATTTTATCACCCAACAATAACGGTTGCAGAATATAACCTTCAACCGCCTGCCCTACCATAAAGGCACCGACAATTAGCACTAAATGTACCCAGTCCACGCCAAATTGAAATAGCCCTGCAATAATCGCCGCAATAAAGCCAAGGGTAAAGCCAAGATACGGCACAAAACTTGCGATACCCGCCATCATACCGATGATAAGACCGACTTTAAGTCCAATGAGTTGCAGTTGCACCGCATACACCATACCGAGCAACACCATCACCAGTAACTGACCTTTGATAAATGACATCAACGCTTCATCACTTTCTTTAGCGATACGATAGACCGATGGAATATAACGGTTGGGAATCATATGACGGATTTTTACCAAGCGCTCATCCCAATTATATAAAAAATAAAACATTAAAATCGGCACCAACACCACAATGCCCGCCACGTTGATTACACTCATGCCTGATAAAATTAAATTGGTAAAAAATGAGCGCGCATCGGTGATATTGTAGTTTTCTTTGAGAAAATCGACCAAGCCTTTGGACATATCACGCACTTGCATGGCAGGTAAGCGTATGGGGGTCTGAGAACGCACCCAGCCTCGCAGCGTATTGTTATAATAGTCAATTGCTGTCGGTACATACTTCCATGCCGATTGTAACTGCTCCCACACCAGTGGAATGAGCCACCAGAGTATCAATCCAATCATCAGCGCAGTGGACAAATATACCAGCAAAATCGCCACCCAGCGGCGAATGTGCGCCTTATCCTGTAATTTTTGCACCAGCGGATTAATCGCATACGATAAAATAAATGCCACCAAAAATGGCAAAATCACTGATTGTAATTGATAAATGATATAGCCTATTGCAACCAAAAATAGCGATATAAATAGCCGTTTGAAAAATACATCTTTCGTAAATCGATAAGGGGATGGGTTGTACATAGGTTCCTCAAAAAAGCCAAATACGCCAAAAATATAGGGGTAATGTCAAATAACAGACGGTCACTGCTATCGTTGTATTTTTGACTAATTTTAGGTAATTTGACAAAAATAGATAGCGCAAACTGCACAACTCATACAAATATTCAAAGCTATGTTATAAAGCCCTATCACATTTGGGGGGCTAGAAGGTGTCATCAACGATAAACAGCCCAATATTAGCCAGCTAGGAAAGCGATGGATTATTTTTCTTTTTGATGGGAATTTGGGTATAATGCGCGTATTACTTTTCCCAATGATTCTGGCGATAGGAAGACCATGACTACACAACCCACTTCGTTAAGTTATAAAGATGCTGGCGTCGATATCGATGCTGGCGAAGCGTTAGTTCAGCGCATTAAATCAGTTGCCAAAGCAACTAGCCGCTCTGAAGTAGTCGGTGGTTTGGGTGGATTTGGCGCCTTGTGCCGTATTCCGCAAGGCTATAAATCCCCTTTATTGGTCTCAGGGACTGATGGTGTCGGCACCAAACTCAAACTGGCTTTACAACTTCAGCAGCACGACACCATTGGTCAAGACTTGGTCGCGATGTGTGTCAATGACCTGCTAGTCTGTGGCGCCGAGCCGTTATTTTTCTTGGATTATTATGCCACAGGAAAACTGGACGTCGATACCGCAGCAACGGTTATCAGCGGTATCGGTGACGGCTGTAAATTGGCAAATTGCGCGCTCATCGGTGGCGAGACGGCTGAAATGCCGGGTATGTATCAAGATGACGACTATGATTTGGCAGGTTTTTGTGTGGGCGTCGTCGAAGAGTCGGAAGTGATCACGGGTAAAAACGTTGCCAACAGTGATGTGTTAATCGGTATCGCCTCTAGCGGCGTGCATTCAAATGGTTACTCACTGGTGCGTAAAGTCATTGAAGTCAGCGGTGCCGATGTTGCCACCGAACAATTAGACGGCAGAGCATTAAAAGACGTGTTGATGGCACCGACAAAAATCTATGTCAAAGCCATTGGACACCTGCAAAAAACCTTGGGCAACGCAAGCTTGCATGCGATGGCACATATCACCGGTGGCGGCTTGACGGAGAACCTACCACGCGTATTGCCCGACCATTTGGCGGCGCAAATTGATGTGAGTTCTTGGACATTCCCGCCTGTGTTTCAATGGCTTCAGCAAAAAGGGCATATCGAGCAGATGGAAATGTACCGCACCTTTAACTGTGGCGTGGGTTTTGTCGTCGTGGTGCCGGCAGATAAAGCAGACCAAGCCATTGACTTACTCAACGAACAAGGCGAAACCGCATGGAAATTGGGTGAAATCGTTGAAAGACAGGGCGATGCGGTAACCTATCGCTAATGTTATCCGCGACTCAATCGGTTACTTTACTATTGGGCTATTTTACCCTTAAGCTAATTTACCCTTTAGTTAATTTACCATTGAGCTAGTTTAAAAGGTGCGTTTTTACGCACCTTAGTTTTTCCAACCTATTGCTTTGCTATCATTATGAAGTTGAACATGACAAACCCTACCCCGTTAAAAATTGCCGTCCTCGTCTCTGGTAGTGGCAGTAACCTGCAAGTATTAATTGATAAGCAGCTACAGCAACTATTGAACATTCAAATCGTGGGCGTGATTAGTAATAAAGCCGATGCCTATGCACTTGAGCGCATCCGCCTTGCCAATGAGCAGCAAGCCAATATTGCAACCGCGGTGATTGAGCGTGACGATAATGGCAAAAAATATACCCGTGTCGGTTTTGAGCAACAGGCACTGCAAGAATTGCGCGCGTGGCAACCTGATTTGGTGGTATTGGCAGGATTTATGCGGATTTTAACGCCGCTATTTATTGATGGTGTCACCAGCAGCACGGGATTAAACGTGCCGATGATAAATCTGCACCCGTCACTGCTACCCAATTATAAAGGCTTAGATACCCATACCCGCGTGCTACAATCTGGCGAGCGCTATCATGGTTGCAGCGTGCATTTGGTAACGAGCGAACTCGATGCAGGGGAAGTCATCGCCCAAGCGGTGACCTGCGTCAACGCGGCTGAGAATGCTAGCCAATTACAGCAGCGCGTTCATGCGATGGAGCACCAATTGCTACCTATGGTGGTGGGATTATTTGCTGAGCGGATTGTTTCGCTTAACAATAACCAACTAAGCAACCGCCTTGGACTCAATTTGCCTATCAAGTTATGGTTATAGTTAAATTATGGCTATTATCAAAAAAAACGCCTATAATCAAATTTAGGCGTTTTTTATGTTTATCACAGTTTATCCTCGAAGTGCCGATACACTCAATATCACGATTAGCAAAAATACATAGCGCCCTACCCACACGTTGTCTAAAAATGCGTTAAAGCAAAGCTTACGGTCATAGGTAAGACATTGTTTATTTTGCCGATAAAACATGGCAACGATAGGTAGCAGCGCCAATACTGAAAGCGCGCCAAAATAATGCCAAAACACGCCCGCCAAACTGAGCAAAAACACCCCTTGAAGTAGGCTAATTATCAACACATCGTGTTTACCAAATAAAATCGCGGTGGATTTGACCCCAATTTTTAAATCATCCTCACGATCTGCAATCGCATATTGGGTATCATACGCCACCGTCCAGCACATATAGCCAAAAAACAGCAGCCAACACCAAATATCAACCTCGGTCTGCCCCGTTAATACTTGCGATACCGCAACATACGCCATCGGAATCGCCCAGCCGAAAGCCGCTGCCAAAAACAGTTGCGGCAAATGGGTAAAGCGTTTCATAAACGGATAGATAAACGCCAGCGCCACCGCACCAAATGACCAAATAAAAACCTGCACAGGCAAAAATATTAATAACGCTGCACTCACCCAAGATAAAATTAAAAACGTCCAAACCGCTTCTTTACCCGTCAAGCGACCATCCGCCAGCGGCCTACCTTTGGTTCGCGACACGTGCCCATCGACTTTTCTGTCAGCAAAGTCATTGATGGCACAGCCTGCCGCTCGCATCAACACCGCACCCACCGCAAAGATTGCCACCACATGCCAAGGGGGGAGTTGCTCAAACCCTTTTGCCGCCAAAAACACCGCCCATAAAGTCGACCAAAACACCAGCTCAATGCCCACAGGCTTATCAAAGCGGGTCAAGTGAATATAGGCTTGTAGTTTATCTTTAAAAGACAGAGTGTGTGTAGTCATAGAGTTGTTAATTAAAATAATCAAAAAAGGGGATAAAGTTGATGCTAGTGTAACGCTAAATGTTAGCCAAATCGTCGATAAATTTGTTACCCTTACAGCTGTAAGCCAATCATCAGCAGTTGGTAATCCAGCCCAATCGGTGATTGGTCTTGCAGATAGCGTCTAAATGTCGCCGTATCGATGCGGTCTTTGCCAGAGACGGCGCCGCCCATTTGCTTGAGATTTTTTAACAGACTTTTTAAATTGTCATAAGAAAAGGCAAACGATTGCTCGGTGTGATATATTAGCGTGCCTTGACGCTGTTGCTGCAAGGTCTCTATCGCCGCTAGCCAAGCGTGACTGGGTAAAAAATCAAAAATAGGTAACTTGGGAAAGCGCAGACGGACTTCATGAAAAGAACCTGCCACCGGAATCGCCAAATGCAGCTGACCTTTGGTTTTGACAATGCGCCCAAGCTCTGCGATAACGCTTGGCGATGTCCAATGAAGGGCAAAACTACTCATCACCAAATCGGCTGATTGATTCGCCAATGCCATATCTGCCATATTGGCGCAAAGCGCTTGGCTGTGCAGCGTCATTGGAGAAGTTGGTGAGGATGAGGTAGATGACAGCGGCATCGACAAAAGATGCGCGACTCGCTGTTGCCAAATTGCAAGCATACTGGCAGCAGTATCGACGCCATATAACTGAGCGGAAGCTAACGCTGCATTTTGTAAAAACTTTGACATCACCGCCTGCGTCAATTTTCCTGTGCCACAGCCCACATCAACCACGCACATATCGGTTACGCCGGTATGGTAACGCACAATGAGCTGCGCCAAATGCTCTGCCACCTGCGATTGAATCGGCGTGGCGGCATCGTATGAGTTGGCAAATTGTTCAAAAACAGGGGTAACAGTACAAGACATCATCGACTAAAACAACAAATCAGTCAACTTTAACACTATTAATCAGCCTTGCATAGTCATAATCGTCTTGTGTGAGCAAATCAACCCCGCAAGGCAAATTGCCTATCCAATCCAAAAAGCGATTAATCATGGCTTTGCCAACAAAAGATTTGCCATGCTGCGGCACAATCATCTCGACATCTAACTGCCGAACCGCATCTGCCCAAAAACGGGTGACTTTATTACTGACCATGTAGCGCTGATGAAACCCTCGCATGGTCGGAATATGCGCGTCAAAATCTTCCACTGGCACATTCGCATCACCGAGCAACGAAGCCCCCATATCGCCTGAAAATAAAATTTTGCTGATGGGGTCATAAAACTGAAAATTACCTTCTGAATGCAAAAAGTGCGCAGGCAAAGCAAATAACTGGCTTTTCCCCAAAGGCAACACCGCGCCTTCATCTGGTAGCGCAATCAAGCGCTTAAGATACCCTTCTTGCAGACGGTCAGTGGTAAACGCGGAGTTAAGATGCGGTAAAAAACGCTCCCACAATCTTGAGATGACGATATTGGCTTGGGTATGCAATAGCCAACGCGGCAATGACGCAATGATATCGGGGTCTTGGTGTGAGCCAATCACATAGCGGATATGCCTTATATCCGTATGTTTGAGCAGTGCTAGGGTTAGCGGCGTATAGGTCAAATCCCCACCTGGGTCAATAACCGCGCCGACAGTTTCTTCATCTGAGTGCAAAATTAAAAATTGATTGGACTGAATACCGTCACCTTTTACCAAATCACTAAACATAATGCACTGATGCTTGCCATTATCAAAAATTATTTTACCGCTCATAGCCTACCTGCCCATTTAACCGACAAATAAAACTTAAACTACTGATAAAAAACGCTATCACACACGCTATAAAAGTGCGGAGCAAAGTGACTTTGAGTGACTTTGCAAACCATTGTTAACCGTTTGTTATTTGCCTCAATAAACTGCCCTTAAACCCTTAGAAATAGTGAGGATTATAGCATTTTATTGACGGGATTGAGGGCATTTTTGCCCAAATCCCTGTTAACTAAATTATGCTCAAATTTGTTTTTAGTGGTATTATACCAAGCAATTTTTTAGGCAAAATTTGTGTGCTTTAAGCGCATGATTACTGCAAACGGTAAAGGCAATTTGTTATGATTTTGGCACTTGAAAGTGTGTTTGACCAATGCTCAGTGGCATTCGTGGATTTAGCAGGTAATGTCATCGCTGAACAGACCCTGACGGGAAATCGTCTGCAAACCCAGCAAATTTTGCCGATGATACACGCGCTGATGACAGCATCATCGATTGATTGGTCACAACTGACTGCGATTGCTTTTAATCGAGGTCCCGGGGCTTTTAGTGGCATACGCATTAATACGGCGGTAGCGCAAGCCATCGCTTTTGCCCATGATGTGCCATGTTTGCCTATATCAAGCCTGCAAGCTATCGCCCAAGCGGCATTTGAACGACACCAAAGCCCCCACGTATTGGCGCTGACAGATGCGCGCATGAACCAAGTGTACGCCGGTGAATACGCCGTGAGCGATGGTATCATGCAGCTTGTGGCAGGCGCTACTGAGCATTTGCTTGATTATGACAGTGTGATAGACAAAGACTTAGCCTTAGTAGGCAATGGCGCAACCGTGGTCAATGCGCAGCTAGGTCAAGCCATCTTTGCCGATATTCGCCCCTCAGCGATTATCATTGCCAAACTTGGGCTAACCTTGTACCAGCAGCACCAATCCGTCCCTGCTGAGCTGGCACTGCCGGTTTATTTAAGAAATAATGCGTGGAAAACCCTAGCCGAACAACAAAACCCTTAAGTTGTCGGCTGATTACTCAGATTGTGTTAAGTTTGACTCGCTACCCTTTACCTTGTTATAAGCGCAAAAATTGTTAGCTTTGACTGTTAATAACTAACATAGTTGGATACGTTATGGATCTTATTTTGATTTTTAAAGCCATCATCATGGGCATGGTTGAGGGCATTACCGAATTTTTACCGATTTCAAGTACCGGGCATTTAATTCTTGCCGACTCCCTGTTAAATTTTTGGACCAAAGATAAAGCCGACTTGTTTATCGTCGTCATTCAGCTGGGTGCGATTTCAGCGGTAATTTATTTGTACTGGGGGCGGCTATGGCGCGCCTTGATGGGACTTATTACGGGTAAAGACCCTGAGCGTAACAACCCGCGTCAATTGGGTATCTCGCTGATTATTTCCACCATTCCGATTATGCTGATAGGTTTGCTGTTTGATAAAGCGTTAAAAGCGGCGTTATTTAACCCAACCGTAGTGGCGATCTCATTGATTGTCGGTGGTTTGATTATCTTTTGGGCAGAGCGCCAACAACACAAACATACGGTCAAATATGCCGAAGCAGAAGATATCGATATTAAAACGGCGATTATCATTGGTTTGATTCAATGTCTTGCCTTGATTCCTGGTACTTCTCGCTCAGGGTCTACCATTATCGGCTCGCTATTTTTGGGGGTATCACGTAAGGCGTCTGCGGAGTATTCTTTCTTTTTAGGGATTCCTGTATTGGTGGGTGCTGGGCTACTAGATCTGACCAAAAACCATCATATTTTAACCACCACTGAAGACTGGACCATCATGGCAGTGGGTGTGGTGGTATCATTTATTTTTGCCATGATTTTCATCAAATGGTTGGTTAACTGGGTCAGTACCCGCGATTTTACGATTTTTGCTTGGTGGCGCATCGTGGTAGGCGTACTGGTACTCATCGCTGGTATGCTGGGCTATATTTAAATCCCTATGCTATCTCATCAATCAATCCAACTGTATTATGTTGACACTTTGCCAAGCGAGCAGCGTTTGGCAAACGTCGAAACCATACTCGCCCCTTTATCCGTCAATTTACAACCACAAAAGATTACTAGCAAAGTAACTCAAAAATGGCTGAAATCAGTCGATGATAACAGTGTGCTGATTGATGAGGTAGGTGATGTTTTTGTCATCGCAGCGGGCATGAAAGTCAGCCCAAATTGGCAAAACCTACAACAGCGGGTGGTCAAAGCGGGCAAAAAAACTGAACTGCTACTCAAAGCCATGCAGCTACAAGCCAGCATGACTGTCATTGATGCAACCGCAGGGTTTGGGCATGATAGCTTAATCTTGGCAAGTACCGGTGCCAGTGTGACTTTGCTTGAACAGCAGCCACTCATGTTTTTGCTACTGCAACTAGAACAGCAAAAAATGGCGCAGCATCGCAACTGGCAAAAATTGATGAGTCGATTAACGATTTATCATGGCGATGCGATAGAATTGCTGGCTAAGTTGCTAAAAGTCGACCGTGTCTATCTAGACCCGATGTTTCCCGCTGATAGCTACAAATCAGCGGTTAATAAACATATGCAGATGTTGCATACTGTGACGACCCCACCGTCGATTGCGCAATCACAACAATTATTGTCAGCAGCGTTGGCGCAAATAACCCCACAGGGTGTGGTAGTAGTCAAAAGACCCAAATCAGCGCCTTTTCTTGCAGACCAATCGCCTAACCTAAGCCTATCAAATGAGATCGTGCGTTTTGATAATTATTTGAACAGCGTTTAAATGAAGTGTTAAAAAAAAGCTGATGGGTATCAGCTTTTTTTGTGGGTGTAGTTGTTATTGACCAACTTTTTGGTTACCGACGGCAGGCGCTGCATCATCGCTGGCTTTTGGTGCATTGGGCGAGGCAGGTGCATTGTCAATCACGGTATCATTTTCCGTAATCTTATCCATGTCTGAATTATCCGCGCCGCCGTCATCTGCAGCCTCTACCTCATCGCTACTCGCTGGCATCGCATCTACAGTGGTCGCCGTGCCACTGGCGCTGGTAGCGTCAGGACCGGCATCTACGGTGGCATTGGCTTCGGTCACAGCGGCGCTATTTTTTTCATCGGCAGGCGCAGCTGACATCGGTACGGCTTGTGATTCTGCCACTGACGCTGCCGCGGCGTTGTCTGTGCTGTCAGTCTTTTTATCACAAGCTGTCAACGTAAGCGCCGATACTAAACTCAGCATGGTGATTTTTGCTAGTGTGTTTTGCATGGGTATTCCTCTACTATCAATAAATCGCTCAATCCGACAACGTACTTGATAGCCTATATAGTAAAAATTGCTGAAGCCATGATGCGGCTAATTCAAAGATGATAATGATATCACCTTAAATTTTACCATGGCATTGCTTGTATTTTAACCCTGAACCACATGGACAAGGGGCATTTCGGCTAATCGCTAAGTTGGCATACGGATTGTCACCATTTTCAGCCATCTCTGGACTCGCGGTTGCCGCAGCTGAGCCGCTTAGACCAAATGAATACGTGGCTCGCGTGCGTTGCTGGCTGTTACGCGCAATCATGTCTTCATCGTCACTTAGCTCACCGGTCACGCCATTCATTTCTTGGTGCTCAAAATGCAGACGCATCATCTCGGCTTGTTCACGTTGCTGGCGCTCAAGCTCAGCGATTTCTTCTGGCGTTGGGATATGAACACGCGCTAAATCTTGCACGGTTTCAGACTTGATAGCACCGAGCATACTTTGGAACAATGAGAAAGATTCAGATTTATATTCTTGCTCAGGATTTTTTTGCGCATAGCCTCGCAGATGGATACCTTTACGCAGTTGATCCATTTGGTTTAGATGTTCTTTCCAATGCTTATCTAGGCTTGATAGCATAAAGTGACGCTCAAGCTGGGCGGCATTTTCCTCGCCCATTTGCTCACGGCGAGCGCGGTAGTTGAGTAACGCAGCCTCAATGATTTTTTGGCGTAAACCTTCTTCATCCAGACGACGATCGGCATCTAGCCAGTCATTGATTGGCATATGAATACGAAACTCACTTTCAAGCTCGTCTTCAAGCCCATCAATGTCCCATTGGTCATCAATCGAGCCGGGTGGCACGAACTGGTCAATCAAGGCATTGTACACATCGTAGTGCATCGCTTCGATACCTGCTTGTAGATTACTCTCAGCAAGCAGTTCATCGCGCTGTTTATAGATAACCTTACGTTGTTCATTGGCAACGTCATCGTATTTAAGTAGACTCTTACGGGCATCAAAGTCGCGGTTTTCCACTTTGCTTTGGGCGTTTTCAATCGAGCGTGATACCATTTTGTGCTCAATGGCTTCGTCTTCCTTTAGCCCCATCGCACGCATCATATTCACCACGCGATCGCCAGCGAAAATTCGCATCAAGTCATCTTCAAGCGACAAGAAAAAACGCGACTCCCCAGGGTCACCTTGACGACCCGCACGACCGCGCAATTGGTTATCAATACGGCGCGATTCGTGACGCTCAGAACCGATGATATGTAAACCACCCGCCTCTATCACTTGTTGGTTTCGCACTTGCCATTCGGCATGGGCTTGCTCTTTCATTTCAGGGGTGACGTTGTCGATTTTGGCGAGCTCTGCTTGCCAGTTACCCCCCAAGATAATATCAGTACCGCGACCTGCCATGTTGGTGGCAATAGTAACCGCATTAGGGCTACCCGCTTGCGCGATAATATCGGCTTCACGCTCATGCTGTTTGGCATTGAGGACGTTATGTTGAATGCCTTCTTGCGTCAACAACTCTGAAAGCACTTCACTGGCTTCAATGGTTGCCGTCCCCACCAAAATCGGTGCCTGTTTTTCTTGAATACGTTTGATTTCGCGGATGATGCCTTGATATTTGCCCATTTTACTTAGGAAAATTTGGTCATCAAGGTCGATACGCTGAATCGGTTTGTGGGTTGGGATAATCACCACATCAAGATCGTAAGTTTGTTTAAACTCCGCAGCCTCGGTATCGGCTGTACCTGTCATACCTGAGAGTTTGTCATACAGACGGAAATAATTTTGGAATGTCGTGGTGGCAAGCGTTTGGTTTTCGGCTTGGATTTCAACCTGTTCTTTGGCTTCAACTGCTTGGTGCAAACCTTCTGACCAGCGGCGACCGGGCATAGTGCGCCCTGTGTTTTCATCGACAATGATGACTTCGCCTTCATGCACGATATAGTGAATGTTTTTAACAAATAAATGGTGCGCACGAATCGCGGCTTGAACGTGGGCTAGTAGTGGCAAGCGCGTTGGGCTATATAGACTCTCATTTTCGCCAAGCTCGCCTTTTTCCACCAAGAATTTTTCGATTTTCTCGTAGCCTTTTTCGCTGATTTCGATTTGGCGATTTTTTTCATCAATCCAAAAATCCTGCTCACGGTTTTCGCGGTTGCCTTCTTCGGTTTCTGAGCGTTTGAGGCGCGGGATGATGGTATCAATCAGCCTGTACATAGCCGATGAGTCTTCGGCTTGACCCGAGATAATCAGTGGCGTACGCGCTTCATCAATCAAAATCGAGTCAATCTCATCGATGATACAATAGTTGAGTCCGCGCTGTTTCTTCTCATCTAGGCGAAATACCATGTTGTCACGCAGGTAGTCAAAACCGTATTCGTTGTTGGTACCGTAGGTAATATCCGCGGCATAGGCCTCAAATTTTTCCATCGGGTCTTGTTGTGAGTAAATCACGCCGACAGTCAAGCCCAAAAAGTCAAACAACGGGCGGTTTAGTTCGGCATCGCGGCTTGCCAAGTAGTCATTGACGGTGACGACATGCACGCCTTTACCGCTAATCGCGTTGAGATATATCGCAAGCGTTGCCATCAAAGTTTTACCTTCACCCGTGCGCATCTCGGCGATTTTACCTTCGTGCAGGGTAATACCCCCGATGAGCTGTACATCGTAGTGACGCATGCCAAGGACACGGCTTGAGGCTTCACGACAGACCGCAAAGGCTTCAGGTAAAATGGTATCTAGGCTAGTACCCTGCTCAAATTGGGTTTTAAATTCCGCAGTTTTCTGTTTTAATGCTTCATCAGAGAGGGGCTGGATTTTGGGTTCTAAGGCGTTGATTTTGTCGACCAACTTACGCATTCGCTTAAGCTCACGGTCGTTTTTGGTGCCGATAACCTTGCCTATCATTTTGCCTAACATACGAGGATTTTCCTAAAGTGCTCAAATCAATAAGTGCAATGACTTTTAATACGATGACGGTTAATAAAGGTGTTCAAAATAAATTTTGCTATTATATATGGGTTTGCTTTTTTTAGATACAAGGTTATGACAGCCTGTGAGTTTGAACCGCTCGCCTGTATTACCTTTATCTTTATGAATCCATCCCCATAATTGAACTTTATTTTCGAGATTTTTATTGTTGAAATTTTCTTGGAAGATTTTAACGCCATCTTTGCCATTATGCTATCGAGTTTGCTATGACTGCCTCATTGACGCCACAACAACTGATTCATCAATTACCCAAAGCCGAACTACACGTGCATATCGAAGGCACGTTTGAGCCGGAGTTGATGTTTGCCATCGCTAAACGCAACCAAATCGATATACCCTACCAAACCATTGAAGATGTCAAAAATGCCTACAATTTTCATAATTTACAATCATTTTTGGATATCTACTATGCCGGCGCAAACGTTTTGGTCAAACAGCAGGATTTTTATGATTTAGCGTGGGCGTATTTTGAAAAATGCCAAGCTGATAATGTGGTGCATACGGAAATTTTCTTTGACCCACAGACCCATACTGAGCGGGGGGTGGATTTTGCCACCTGTTTTCAAGGGCTTTATCAAGCAAGCTTAGATGCCAAAGCAAAAATGGGTATCACCTCGCATTGGATCTTGTGTTTTTTGCGTCATTTGAGCGAAGACAGCGCATTTGCCACCCTTGAGCAGGCTTTGGCATTTAAAGATAATATCATTGGCGTGGGGCTTGACTCTAGCGAAGTGGGCAATCCACCCGCTAAGTTTGAACGGGTATTTGCCAAAGCTCGATCGCTTGGATTTTTGACGGTTGCGCATGCTGGCGAAGAAGGCGATCCTGCGTATGTCTGGGAAGCGTTGGATTTGTTAAAGGTCAATCGTATCGATCACGGTGTGCGCTCAGCTGAAGATGATAAACTCATGCAACGCTTGATAGCGGAGCAAATGCCGTTGACGGTGTGTCCGTTAAGTAACCTTAAACTAAAAGTGGTGCAAGACATGGGCGAGCACAATATCAAAACCATGCTGCATCAAGGCGTGTGCGTAACAGTGAACTCAGATGACCCGGCGTATTTTGGTGGCTATATGAATGACAACTTTGTCGCTATTGAGCAAGCGTTAGCACTATCAAATGACGATATCAAGCAATTGGCAATCAACAGCTTTAACGCGTCTTTTATAGGGGATGCTGAAAAACAGCATTGGATCACCAAAATCGAATCGCTTTAAGCTTTTAAATAAGCTTTTAGATAAGCTGGAAGAAACAAACTCGAAAAAATAGGCTGGAAGAAGCAAGAAGCAACCTGCATCCCAGCCTTAACCCACCTCACACACCCAACATGGTGCGACAAACGCACCTGTTGCTTAATTTTATAACGTTTAACTATTATGCCCCAGACCATGCCTCACAATCTTGACCATCACACCCCCATGATGCAGCAATATCTCACCCTAAAAGCGGATTATCCGCATGCCTTGGTGCTGTACCGGATGGGCGATTTCTATGAGCTGTTTTTCGATGATGCCAAGCTTGCTGCCGATATTTTGGGCATCACCTTGACCCGACGTGGCAATGATAAACAGGGCAATACCATCCCGATGGCAGGCGTGCCGTTTCATTCGGCAGACGGCTATATTGCTCGGCTGATTAATGCCGGGCAAACCGTGGTGGTCTGTGAACAAGTCGAAGAAGAAAAGCCAGAAGCCGTCTCAGAAGACAACCTAAAACACAATCTTGAAGAAAACACTGTAGCAAAAGACTCTGCAGCCAAGAGCATAGCAAAAAAAACCAGCAAAACAAAAGCCAATGCCGCTAAGATTATGGAACGTAAAGTCGTCCGTACCTTGACCGCAGGAACGCTGACCGATGATAGCCTTATCACCCAAGGGCAGACGCCAACGGTCGTCGCGATCAGCTTTGCCAAACAGCAAATGTCGGTGGGATTGGCGCAGCTGGATTTGGCGCAAGGGCAAATCCGCGTCACTGAGCTTAACTGCGATAGCCATACTGCGTTACAAAGCGAGCTTGCTAACGCACTCGCCCGCTTTGATCCCAGTGAAGTGCTGATAGATGAGCAGCTGTCTGAGGCATGGCAACATTTTTTGCAGGATTGTCTGAGCGCAAATAGTCCAACAGCTAGTCTGCCGCCGATTTTGTCACAGCCGCACAGTTATTTTCTGCCCAATAACGCGCTTGAACATCTGACCCAGCATCTAAGCGTCACCACGCTGGCAGGGTTTGGCATTGAGCAAAAACCGCTTGCTATCTCATCGGCGTCGGTTGTACTGCATTACGGCAAACAGACCCAGCAAGCTGATTTACGCCATATTCGCAGCCTGCAGCTTGAGCATAACGGCGATTTTTTGCAGCTTGATACCATCAGTCAGCAAAATTTGGAAATTTTTAAACCCGTATTGGCATCGGGTATTTCGCTGTTATCGGTGATTGATCATTGCCAAACGCCGATGGGTAAACGCGCTTTAGTGCATCATTTGCACCGACCGCTACGCAATGTCACCCTGATTAACCGCAGACTTGATGCGGTTGAACAACTAATGACATTACCGATAGAAGCGTTTGAATTGCTTAAACAAACCTTAAGCGAAATCAGCGATATCGAACGCATTGGGGGACGCATTGGCTTGGGTTCAGCAAAACCGACCGATTTGCTCAAATTGCGTCTGAGCTTGGCGCAAGCGTTAGCGTTGTCAAAGCAGTTGCAGCAATATTTTGATTTTAACAACATAACGACGCTAAGTGCTGATACACCTTTGCTTGCCATGCTCAGCAAACAGCTACCTGACTTAGCCTTAACTGATAGCTTTGCCAATATTTATGCCTTGCTAGAGCAAGCGATTGTCGATGAGCCGCCCGCCCACATCCGTGATGGCGGCATGATAAAAAAGGGCTATGACCCACAGCTTGATGAATTGCAGAATCTGCATGGCAATATCGAGCAAACTTTGGAAGCATTGGCGGTGCAAGAGCGGCAAAAAAACAACCTGCCCATGCTCAAAGTGGGCTTTAATAAAGTGAGCGGATTTTATTTTGAACTCAGCGCCCTACAAGCCAAGAACGCGCCTGAATATTTTACTCGCCGTCAAACGCTCAAAAATGCCGAACGCTTTATCACGCCAGCGCTCAAAACCATTGAAGAATCCTATTTATCGGCTCAAGGGCAAGCGTTGACCCTTGAAAAACGTATCTATGAAAATCTGCTCCATCAGCTCAAGTCGCAGCTTGGCGAGCTGCAGCGCCTTGCCAAAGCGATTGGGTATTTGGACGTACTTGCCAACTGGGTCAGTCTAACGCGTTTGCAGAATCGTTCTACTCATAGTAAAAACTGGTGCCGCCCGTTGTTTAATACCACTGATGATACCGCAAGCCTCCATATCCAAGGCGGACGCCATATCGTGGTTGAAGCAGGTCAACAGCGTCAAGCTCACCATCAGACGGCATCGCTTGACCCATTTGTCGCCAATGACTGTGTCATGGGAACAGCCACCCAACTTGAACGCTTGATGCTCATCACAGGACCCAATATGGGCGGTAAGTCCACTTACATGCGTCAAACCGCTCTTATCGTACTACTTGCTTGTTGTGGCGCGTATGTCCCTGCGCAGTCGGTGACGCTCGGTCGTATTGAGCGGATTTTTACCCGCATTGGCTCGGCAGATGACTTGGCAAGTGGTAAATCAACCTTTATGGTCGAGATGATCGAAACCGCCAATATCATGAACCAAGCCAATGCCAACTCATTGGTACTCATGGATGAAGTCGGTCGTGGCACCAGCACCCAAGATGGTCTAGCGATTGCGCATGCGTGCGTGAATTATTTAGCAGAAAAAATCGGCTGTTTGACCCTATTTGCCACCCATTATTTTGAGCTCACTGAACTGGCTGAGCACCACCCCAAAATGTTTAATCAACACCTTGTCACCCAGGAAATTAACGGGCAGTTACTACTACTGCATAAAATCGCACCCGGGGCAACGCATCGCAGTTTTGGATTGCATGTCGCCAAAATGGCAGGTTTGCCGCAAGACTTATTAGCCCAAGCCCAATACTATTTGGATAACCAAAGTGAACAAAAAAGTTTGCCAAACCATCCTTTACCCTATCCATCAGAAGACGAGAAACAAATGGGTCTGGATTTGCAGAGTGCAGCGGCTGATTATCAAACGTTGAAAACTGATGAATACAAACTTACTCAGCAACTAACAGCCCTAAACCCTGACGAGCTGACGCCGAAACAGGCGTTAGAATTTATTTATTCATTAAAGGAATTGTTAAAAAAAGCGTAACGCGCTAAAATAATACGATTGTATTTTTTATGCTTTTAACATTTGTGCAACTAAAAAAAGGTAGCCACCGCCATGACTTTCGTCGTTACTGATAACTGTGTTCGTTGTAAATATACTGACTGCGTTGAAGTCTGTCCTGTGGACTGTTTCTATGAAGGTCCGAATTTTTTGGTCATCCATCCTGATGAATGTATTGACTGTGCGCTGTGTGAGCCAGAATGCCCTGCCAATGCGATTTTCTCAGAAGATGAAGTACCAAAAGGTCAAGAAATATACATCGAACTGAATGCAGAACTTGCCGAAAAATGGCCAAACATCTCAGCCATGCATGACCCACTACCCGATGCCAAAGAATGGGATGGCGTACCCAATAAATTACAGTATATTGAAAGATAGCCTTTCTAACATACGCCATTTAGGTGAATTTTAGCAAGATACTATAAATAAGATGCTATAAACAACATGCTATAAAACAGCATATAGAACGAGGACGGCAATCTGTGAATATAGATTGCCGTTTTTATATTGTCATCTCTTATTATGTCAACGTTGTTGTCTATCTGCTTAACTTAACCTCTTTAGCTTAGCCTATTTTTTTACGAATTGATTATGAAATAAAAAAACGCGCCATTGGTTAGCGCGTTTTTAGTGTCACAGTAACATCAGCCTTTTACGGCACTGCCCCAAACTGGTACCACGGTTTGCATCAATGGTTTTAATAGTTTGATATTTGCTGCAAAGATAGAGCCTGTTTGCATCGCATTGTGTGCGCCTGTATGGTCAACCACAGTACCACGTGCTTCAGTGACAATTAATTCACCAGCGCAGATATCCCAAGGTTTGATAGACATTTCAAAATAACCATCAAACCGTCCCGCTGCTACATATGCCAAATCTAACGCGGCTGAACCCACACGGCGCACTTGACCGCCTTGTTCGCAGATTTTTTGTAAGCTTTCAAAATGCTCTTTGGCATACGATACTTTACCTTCCGCGCGGTTACGCTCAAGCGGATGACCTGTGGTAAAAAAGCCGCCATCAATGGTTTTATGCTCACTGACGCTGATACGGCGTTGGTTGAGACGCGCGCCTTTACCACGACTGGCTGAAAACATCTCATCACGCACTGGGTCATAGATGATGCCATGTTCGGTGACGCCATTTTTTTGCACCCCAATTGAGACACAAAAATGCGGTAAGCCATGAATAAAGTTGTGGGTACCATCTAATGGATCAATGACCCAGCACCAGTCTTTATCATTGCCCTTGCCTTCTTGTAGCCCAAATTCTTCACCCAAAAATGAGTGGGTTGGGTAGCTTTCTTTGAGCATCGCGATCAATAATTCTTCGCTATAACGGTCGATTTGGGTCACCAAACCATCTAAGCCTTTGCTTTCAATCGTGAACTCTAGCTTGTGGCGATTGTTGTGTGCATTTAAAATCTCTTGACCTACTTTTTGTGCAGCGCGGGCTGCCATGACGACCATCGGTTCCATAATTGACCTTTTGTTGAAGGATAAAAATCTAAAATTTATGACAAAATCGTTTGTATCTGTTTGACCACACCCGCGACATCTAGCCCACAATCAGCTAATTGCTGCTCAGGGCTGCCATGCGCGATATATTTATCGGGGATACCGATATTAAGTAGCGTTGGCAAGGCTTGGCTTGTTTTTGCTGCTTGGGCAACGAGGTATTCATTGACCGCACTACCTGCACCGCCCATGACTTGGTGTTCTTCAAGAGTAACAATGGAGCAGTTTTGCGCCAATAGCGTATCCAGCAATTCGCTGTCTAACGGTTTAACGAACCGCATATTATAAACAAAAAACGTCGTCGTTGGGTAAGTTTCGGCTAAGTTTTGACACGCCGTGACCGCTGTCTTTACCATAGTACCAAAAGCAAGCACCGCAACTTTTTTCGCCACGTTGCTCTTATCTGCTCCAGTGGCTTCGATAGTCTGCTCAAGCGCTGCCTTACCGATTGGATACATCGCTTGGTTTTTATCAATCTCTGCCCCAATGCCATTGCCACGTGGATAACGCACCGCAGAGGGTCCAATATGCTCATAACAGGTATTAAGTAAGTTATAGCACTCATTCTCATCTTTTGGACAAGCAATCACCATATTAGGCACAGTTCGCATAAACGCGATATCAAATACCCCTGCATGAGTCGCACCGTCTTCACCGACCAAGCCTGCACGGTCAATGGCAAACATCACGTTGAGATTTTGCAAAGCCACATCGTGAATCAGTTGGTCATAGCCACGTTGTAAAAATGTGGAATAAATCGCGACAATCGGTTTGACGCCTTGGGTCGCCATACCACCCGCTAGCGTCACTGCATGTTGCTCGGCAATCGCCACATCAAAGAATTGACTTGAAAAGCGCTTGGCAAATTCGGTCATGCCTGAGCCTTCAGCCATCGCAGGGGTGATTGCCATCAGTTGTTTGTCTGTGGCGGCTTTATCGCAGATAAACTCGCCAAACACTTGCGAGTATTTTTTGGCGGGGGTGGGTGCCGGCTTTTGGCTGTCAACTGGCACAGATTTTTCTTGCGCTGGGTTGATTTTTTTGAGTTTGGTAATGGCATGATACGTAATCGGGTCACATTCTGCCGGTAAAAAGCCTTTACCTTTGACCGTATGTACATGAACGAGTACCGCACCTTTTAACTGCTTGACCCGTTCAAATACTTGCGTCAATTTGGCAACATCATGCCCATCAAACGGTCCAAAATACTGAAAACCGATGGCTTTAAACAAGTTTTCAGGGAACACTTCATCAATGAGTTTATTGGCGATTTTCTCAGGTAATGTCTCTAACTGAGAGGGTTTGGGAATACCTTTTTCTGCCAATTTTTCGACAATTTTATTGGGCAGGCGCGAGGTCCAATCATCTAAGGCTTCGTTTGCCATGTGCAAATAATGACGAATACGGCGGTCTTCACTGGAAATGACGCGCTTGGTAAAAATCGCATCACCGTTTTTATCGATATCGACTGCCAAACCACGCTGCCAAAGGGTGGCTAAATGTTTAGAAAATCCGCCCGTTGCTTGCGAAATTGACATGTCATTATCGTTGAGCACCACAATCAAATCGGCATTTTGCTGCACCGCGTCATTCATCGCTTCAAACGCCATGCCGCCTGTCATAGCACCATCACCGACGATGCTAACCACTTTGTCACGTTTGCCTAAATAGCGCATAGCAAGCGACATGCCGAGCCCTGCAGAAATCGCCGTCGATGAATGCCCAACGCCAAAGGTATCATACTCAGACTCATGACGCTCAGGGAAGGCAGTCAGCCCATGTTGGCTACGAATGGTAGTGAGCTTGTCACGGCGACCCGTTAAAATTTTGTGGGGATAAGCTTGGTGCCCTACGTCCCAGACAATTTGGTCTTTGGGTGAATTAAAGACATAATGCAGTGCAATGGTAAGCTCAACGACGCCAAGGTTAGAGCCAAAATGCCCGCCGCTGACGCCCGTTGTATACAGCAAAAACTCACGCAGTTCATCGGCTAATTGCTGCAATTGCGCGGTAGTCATTTTTTTTAGGTCATCAGGACTGTCCACACCATCGAGCAGCGGCGTATGCGGTTTTAGCATAGGGATGGTATCAAAGGTTTTTAATGGGTATTTTTGGTTAGCTATTTTAGTTTTTGACATATCTTGGCTGACACTTTTCATTGCTTACAGGCACTCGATGAGCTCTGTTGACACAGGTGAAAAAAATAAATGGTAAAACGCACAATGACTATTAACACCTTATTGTTGGCACAAAATTGGCACAAAATACGGGCACAAAGTTGACAGACTGCCAAAGCGTTGGGCGCTTGAAAATCTAGGTGGCTAAGCTGGCATTACCAGCTTTGAATTGCCAATGTGGCGCATGAATGTGGCATAATAGCATTTTTTTGTTGATTAAACATCAAACCTCGCTATTTTAGATTGTATCTTATAGCTTCTATAAAGTTTAGCTTAGCGCCTTGAATTTTTGATAAATTTTGACAAAAAAGTTGTGTTATATAGGATGCCAACCTAGCTTGCGGTTTATGGATAAGATGCGTAATGACGCTATCCTTCTTGATATTTTAATCAATGCCTTCATGTAAAGGGCACTTTTATTTTTGGGTTTACCGACTTGGTTCAGTTAGTTGGGTCAGTTGGTCATTTTTTTGGACATTTTTTTGGAGTAGTGGGTGTCGTATCAATTTATCACGCAAGCAACCTTACCAACAGCGCATGGGCTATTTGATATTCATGTGTTTGAAGATACGGACGACACGGCACGCGATGCTCTGGGCAATCGCAAACATGAACACGTCATGCTGACGGTTGGTTTGCCCACGGCCGATAAATCCAAAATCCCATTGGTACGCATTCATAGCGAATGTTTGACAGGGGATGCCTTTAGTTCGCTTAAATGCGACTGTGGTCCCCAGCTCAACGCCACCATGCAGATGATTCAAGCTTATGCTAAAGATGGCGGCTGCGGGGCGATTTTATATTTGCGCCAAGAAGGACGCGGGATTGGACTGACCAACAAAATCCGTGCTTACGCATTGCAAGACCAAGGACATGATACGCTTGATGCCAATTTGCTGCTCGATTTACCTGCCGATGCTCGCACCTATGAAATGTGCAAGCCGATGCTTGAGCATGTCGGTGTGGATAAGGTAAAGCTGATAACCAACAACCCCAACAAAATTGACTATCTCAATGATATTGGTATTGAAGTGGTTGAGCGGGTGCCCCTGCTTGTTGGGGTCAATCCGCACAATGAAGCCTACCTCAATACCAAAAAAGCGCGCATGGGGCATATGATTGAGAATGGATTATAGAATTCACTCTCATGACATAACATAAAACCCATTGTTTATTTTTACCATAAATTAATCCCTAGCGCGCCCAGCATCATTTTTGCCCCCACAATCAGCAGCAGACCTCCAAACATGCGTTTTAAGGTGTTGGCAGGCAATTGGTGCGCCAATTTTGCCCCCACTTTGGCAAATAAATAACTCATCACTGAAATACATAAAAACGCAGTGATATGCACAAAGCCAATCGCCTCAGCGGGCAAGCCCTGTACATCTTTGCCAAAAAACATAAACCCGAGTGCCCCTGCAATGGCAATCGGTAAGCCACAGGCTGCTGACGTACCCACCGCTTGTTGCATAGTCAAACCAAAACGGCTCAAAAACGGCACGGTAAAACTGCCACCGCCAATACCAAAAATCGCCGATGCTGCGCCAATCAAGCCCCCAACCCCTGTTTGTACAGGAGCCGATGGCAAGTGAGTGGTCGCGACAACTTCCGATTTTTTAGCCAGAAGCATTTTTAGCCCCATAAACAGCGCCATGCCAGCAATCAAAAATGCCAAGACTTTACCATCCAATAAATCTGCGATATAAGCACCAACAAAACTACCAACCACCAAGCCAATTGACATGTTGCGCCATACATCCCAGCGCACGCCACCGCGCTTATTGTGCGATTGCATGGAGCTTATCGATGTCACCACAATCGTGGCAAGCGATGTCCCTACCGCCAAATGGGTAATGACATCGCTTGGATAGCCATACGCTTTAAAAATCGCCATCAGCACAGGTACGATAATCAATCCGCCACCGACACCAAACAGACCCGCACAAGTGCCAGCAAATGCCCCCGCCAGCAAAAACCACAGATACATCATTTTTTGCATTTCCTTTGATTAAAAATAGCGTTAGTATAGCAAACTTATCTTTTTGTCGTTTGTAACATTGTGCCTAAGCTTATGAACCCAACCCTATGTAACCATCCCCATGAGAATTGATTCGCTTTGCCATACCCATTTAGCCAGCACCCACTCAACCAACAGCCAGCTGATTGAGTGGATGGTGCTAAGCTATCAAGCGCAGTCGCCCACCGACCATAACCGACCGCATTTTAGCCGACCCCATTTGTTGACTGCCGATACCCAATCAGGCGGACGTGGTCAACATGGCAGAACATGGCAATCACCGCTAGGCAATGTTTATTTATCGCTGTATGTGCCGACACAAGCCTATGCATTGCCGCAAAATCTTTGCTTATCTTATCGATTAGATGGTCGCTTGTCACTGTGCGTGGGTTATCAGCTCAGTCAAATCCCTATCATAGAACACATCAACCAAACAAGACTGGCAAAGCATTTGCCCACCATTGGCGTCAAATGGGTGAACGATGTGGGTTTTTATCAACCACAAGACAACCTACCTGACCAATTTCAAAAACTCTCGGGTATTTTGATAGAGCCTGTCAATGTCGCAGGTCACATGCTAGGGGTCGTCATCGGTGTGGGGGTCAATATTGCCCATGCCCCTGTGCTGACCGAGCAAACCCAAGAAGGCTTAAACTACCAAGCGATAAGCTTGCAAGATTTGACAGCGCAGCGCTTACAGCCCCGTGAATTTTATCAGCCCATTACCGATGCCATAGCTAATGCGATTGGGCAATTTAATCAGCTGCAAGCGACTGAAGCAAGTCAACAATTTATCCATGATTTTGCCCAAAAAGACGTATTAAACAACAAGCATTTGCAAATTCATAACGCCTTATCTGAGCAATCAATAACAGGCATTGCAACAGGTATCGATGCGCAAGGCTGTCTACTCATTGAGCAAGCAGATGGCAGCACACAAACGATTTGGACAGGCACCATTCAAGTTTTGGATTCAGCCGTTTCATCGTTGCAGGCAAATAAACACAAATAAAGCATCCCATTCAAAGGTTCTCACTTATGACAAAACTTTGGCTAGACTTGGGTAATACCCGCTTAAAATATTGGCTCACGGACGATAGCGGTCAAGTGCTCGATCATGCAGCTGAGCAGCATTTGCAAGCCCCTGCTGAATTGCTCAAAGGGTTGACCTTTCGGCTTGAACGACTCAATCCTGACTTTATCGGGGTGTCATCCGTGCTTGGACAAGCCGTCAATAATCACGTCGCAGAAAGCCTAGAGCGATTGCAAAAACCGTTTGAATTTGCCCAAGTCGATGCCAAGCACGCGCTGATGTCGAGCGATTATAACCCCGCCCAACTTGGCGTTGACCGCTGGCTACAAATGCTCGGTATCATCGAGCCTAGCAAAAAACAATGCGTGATTGGCTGCGGCACTGCCGTTACCATTGATTTGGTCGATCAGGGTCATCACTTGGGGGGTTATATTTTTCCCAGTATTTATTTGCAGCGCGAGTCGCTATTCTCAGGAACGCGCCAGATTAGTATTATTGATGGCACTTTTGATAGTATAGATTCGGGTACCAATACCCAAGGCGCGGTGCATCATGGTATTATGTTATCCATTGTCGGGGCCATCAATGAAACCATTCATCGCTACCCTCAATTTAAAATCACCATGACAGGCGGTGATGCCCATACTTTTGAGCCGCACCTGTCAGCCAGCGTGGAAATTCGGCAAGACTTGGTATTGGCGGGACTACAGCGTTTTTTTGCCGCTAAAAATAACACTAAAAATAAAAACCAAAAATAAAATTAACCGTTAAAAAAAAAGCAAATCACCGATGAAAAAAACCATTCAAACCACAAGTATCGCCTTACTCACTACGAGCGTATTAACCGCCTGTATGACTGCGCCTACGTTGCCCGCCAAACCAACACCTTCAACAGTCAACCAGCCCGCCCATGCCACTCGCACGGTCACGCTTGCACTGGGTCAAAACATCTTTGTTAAAGAACACCAGCTAAATCTGACTTTTGATAAAGTGCTCAATGATAGCCGCTGTGCCACAGGCGTACAGTGTATTTGGGCAGGCAATGCCACGGTAGCGGTCACGGCTATGACCACCACCGCTCGCCCACAGACCCTCAATCTATCGATTGGGGCTTTGCGCGGAGACTTGCGTCAAACACAGCGTTTTGCCAATATGGATATTACCTTGACTGCGCTATCATCCACGCCTGTGTCCAGTCAATCTGCTGCCACGTCAACCAGCAATCTGCCTACTATTACCTTGACGATTGAGCAAATTCCTTAATTGTTATGCTGCCTAAAAAAGTCATACAAAAAAAGGGGTTAATTACCCCTTTTTTTATACCCAATCAGTGATTTAAACCGTTGCCACCATCGGGGCTTCACGTTCAACTTTTAATTTCAAAATGCGCGATGTTGACGTTTCTAGAATGGTAAACTTATAGGCACCAATATCAATGGTTTGATTGACTTCTGGGACATCGGTCAACTGAGAAATCAAATACCCGCCAATGGTAAACTGATCGGCATCGAGTAGCAAATCTGGATCGTCAAGCTCCAAACGTAGTTGGTGCAAGCTTGCTGTACCTTCCACAATCCAATAATCGTCATAGGGAATAATTTCTAAAGTTTCATCTTCATCAGGGAACTCACCTGCAATCGCCTCTAGCACATCAAGCGGTGTCACTAGTCCTGCGACTTGACCGTATTCATCAATCACCATCGCCAAATTACCTTTGGCTTTTTTAAGCATATTGAGCAGTTTTAGATTGTCAATGCTTTCTGACACAAACACAGGCTGCTGCTTGTTAAGTAAGGGTTTAATGGCGGTTTCAATATCTGCGACATTGTTATCGAGCAAATCCAAAAAGTCTTTGGCGCGTACTACCCCGAGCACTTTATCGATGGTATCTCGGCACACAGGGAACAAGCTATGCGGCGTATCAAGCAATTGCGCGCGCATTTCTTCGCGGCTACCGTTGATATTGACCCAAGAGATATCATTGCGCGGCGTCATGATGGTATGCACATCGCGCTCATTGAGCGCTAGTACACCACTAATCATATAACGCTCTTCTTGCGCAAAGGGCATACTATCAAAATCAAAATGTTCTGAATTATTCTCTGGGGTAACCGCTTCTTCGGTTTTACCACCCATTAAGCGTAAAATTGCATCCGCGGTACGGTCACGAATCGGAATTTGATTTTCATATTTGGTTTTATTGCGTTTGGCTACTTGGTTAAACGCTTCAATTAAAATTGAGAACGCAATCGCCGCATACAAGTAACCTTTTGGCATATGAAAGCCTAGTCCTTCGACAATTAAACTAAAGCCAATCATCAGTAAGAAACTTAAGCATAAAATCACCACGGTTGGATGACGACCGACAAACTCCGTGAGCGCTTTAGAGGCAGCCACCATCAATACCATGGCAATGATCACTGCCGCCATCATGATTTCAAGGTGTTTTGCCATGCCTACAGCGGTAATCACCGCGTCAAACGAGAACACCGCATCTAAAATCACAATCTGTGCGACAACCGCGATAAACCCTGCTTGCACTTTGCTTTGGTTGGTATGCTCAGGTTTTCCTTCCAGCCGCTCATGCAGCTCTGTCGTTGCCTTAAACAGCAAGAACACCCCGCCTACCAATAAAATAATGTCGCGAACCGATAAATCAAAACTTCCTAATGTGAGAACAGGATCGGTTAAGGTGATGAGCCATGACATCATGGACAAGAGCACCAATCGCATGAGTAATGCTAAACCTAGACCTAGATTACGGGCTTTAGCGCGCTGGTGCGGCGGGAGTTTATTGGCTAAGATGGCAATAAAGACAAGATTATCAATACCTAAAACAATCTCAAGAATGACAAGCGTCGCAAGGCTTAGCCACGCTGACGGGTCAGATAGTAGTTCTAACATAGTGGGTCAGTTATTCTCTTGTTATGAGGGGCAAAAAATAAAAACAGCAAAAACGAAAAATCAGCCGTTACCTTAGCAAATCATAGCAAAAAATCAATGACAATTTGTGTCTGCTTTTTTAGATGGCATGCCAATTGTGCCAATACAACACTTGATATTTAACCTTACCCAAACCCTACATAGCTACTGCATCCACTGACATTGCAGAAAAATATACTGATCGGTCATTTCATTTGATTCACAAATTCTTGATTTAGGTTAATTTAATCGATAGGACAGCGAAACTTCATTATGACTTTACAAGGATAAGTATATGTCACATCATCGCTTTATGCGCCGTGCCGCCAAAGGATTGCTTTTTTCTTCCATCGCATTTTCTGCGTCTTCTTATGCCTCAAGCTATTACAACTGTGCCAATGCCACTGGCTGTGTCGCAGTCACTTCCTTGAGCGCCACCTCAAATTTTGCAAAAACCAAATACCCTATCGTGCTTGCTCATGGGCTTGGTGGCTGGAGCAAAATGTTTGGTTTGGTCGATTATTTTAATGGCATTCCTCAAGATCTCACCAAAAATGGCGCAAGTGTATATGTGACCAAGACATCAAGTGTCAATGACACCGAAGTACGCGGTGAGCAGCTACTCCAACAAATCAAAACCATCATTGCCATCACCGGCAGCCCGAAGGTTAACTTAATCGGTCATAGCCACGGTGGGATTGATATTCGCTATGTGGCGGGGGTTGCGCCATCGCTAGTCTCGTCTGTGACGGCGATTTCTAGCCCTGAGCAAGGCTCAAAAATGGCGGATTGGACGGTCAAAATGGTGACTGAAGGCAGCGCGGCTGATGGCTTACCGGCTGGCGAATTTAACACCGCCTCTTTAATGGCAATCAAGTTTTTTGAATTGGTGGGCGGTGTGATGGATATTGGATCTGGCGTGCCACTCAATCAACTGCAGCAGCAAGATGGCTGGGCAGCCGTCAATTCACTCACCACCAATTATGCGGCCAAATTTAACCAAAAATTCCCTGCAGCCATGCCGAACAGTTATTGTGGATACCCAAAAAACACGGTGGTCAATAATGTGCGTTATTACTCATTTAGTGGCGCCCAAACTATGACCATGCTTGTCGATCCGTCTGATGCAGTGTTGGGGTTGACGGGTTTATCATTCAATGGCGAAGCCAATGATGGGCTTGTCTCACCCTGTTCAAGTCGTCTCGGCGAAGTGATTCGTGATAACTATAAAATGAATCACATGGATTCAGTGAATCAGGTATTTGGCATTGTCAGTTTGCTAGACACCAATCCATTGACTGTATATCGCAACCAAGTCAATCGCTTAAAAGGTCAATCATTGTAAGCTTATGCCTATGGTTCCTTCAAACAGCCCTGACACAAACCAACGATCGATAACCTGGCTAATAATCGTATTAGCCAGTGGCATCATCGCATTATTGATAGCCTGCATACTCTGGTTAAAACCTAAGGACGCTGTCAAAACAGCCAATACTTTGCCGCAGGATGCTGCCAGTACCAGTCCATCTAGTGGATTGCCGTCCCATCAAATCCTAACCAACACATCACCCATCACCGCAAACACTGCCCCCTTACCTACATCACTGCCCAAATCACTCCAAGGCACCCAAGTCGATGGCGAAATTATTATCGATGAAAATAAGCAATTGGTCGTGACCGCCGGTTTGCGCCGACTGTTTGATTATTTTTTGTCCGCACAAGGGGAAGAGCCGTTAAGCCAGATTGAACAACGGGTGATTGCCTATATTCGTGAACATACGCCTGAGCCTGCCGCAAGCCAAGCGGTTCAGATTTTTCAAAATTATCTAACCTATTTGACTGCTGTCAGCCAGCTAGATAAGCCTAAAGCACAGCAAAACCCCAACGTCAGCGCATTAGATTTATCTGCGATTAAGAACCAACTACGCGCAGTACAACAGCTGCAAGCCCGCTATTTTGACGCCAAAACCCGTGAAGCCTTTTTTGGGGATGAACAAGCCCTCAATGACTACAACATGACGGTCGTCGAAGCCAACCAAAACGCACAACTGAGCAATGACCAGCGCCAAGCAATCATTGATAAGGCGCAAACTGCCTATATCGCCAGTGTTAAAGACCCAAATCTACAGACAAAGCTAACCGAGCAGCGCAATATTGACAAGTTATTAGCGCAAACGCAGCAAATGCAGCAGCAAGGGGCAACGCAAAGCCAAATCAATGCCATGCGTAGTCAATACGTCTCCCCTGAAGCGGTCAAACGGCTTGAGCAGCTTGACCAATCTGAAGCGCAATTTGCGCAGCGTGTGGCAACTTATCAGACACAGTCTAACCAAATACTGAGCAAATTGGGTAATGTGCCGCAAGCACAGCAACAGATTGTGGCGTTACAGCAGACGATGTTTACGCCTGAAGAACGGCTACGCCTAGATGTATTGACAAAGCAGCCTTAACCTCACATTAAAATGAGTTAAATGAGTTAAATGCCCTGCTGAATTGCCATAAGCTTTTGAATTGCCACAGGCTCGTAGCCTATTTCACACGGTAACGGGCTGAACGCGCGTGGGCATCCAAATTTTCTTCCACTGCCAAAATATCAGCGGTTTTTGCCAGCGTTTGACTACCTTGCTCGCTACAATAAATAATCGAAGATTTCTTTTGAAAATCATACACGCCGAGCGGTGAACTAAAGCGTGCAGTACCTGACGTTGGCAATACGTGATTAGGGCCAGCGCAATAATCGCCAATCGCTTCAGGGGTATAGCGACCCATAAAGATAGCGCCCGCATGGCGGATCTCTTTTACCATCGCTTCTGGGTCATCTACCGATAATTCCAAATGCTCAGGCGCAATGCGGTTAATCACCTCAATGCCTTCTGCTCGATCTTTCACCAAAATCAGCGCGCCACGGTTGGCAATCGCCGCTTTAGCGATGTCAGCTTTTGGCAAATCTGCTAAGGCTTTTTCGATTTCCTGCGCAACTTTTTTGAGTAATGGCTTAGATGGGGTGACAAAAATCGCTTGCGCGACAGTATCATGCTCAGCTTGCGACAATAAATCCATGGCTAACCAGTCGGCTTTATCATTTGCCACACCTTCGGCATATACCAGTACTTCCGAGGGGCCGGCAATCATGTCAATGCCCACTTGCCCAAACACGGCGCGTTTGGCGGCTGCCACGTATTTGTTGCCAGGTCCTGTGATTTTATCAACTTGCGGGATGGTGTTAGTACCGTAAGCCAACGCTGCCACCGCTTGCGCGCCCCCAATGGTAAAGACTTTATCCACACCCGCCAAATAAGCGGCCGCCAATACCAAGGGATTTAGTTCACCATGAGGGGCAGGCACCACCATGATAATTTGCCCGACCCCTGCCACTTTTGCGGGTAACGCATTCATCAATACGCTAGATGGATAACTTGCCAGCCCACCTGGCACATAGATACCCACTTTATCAAGTGGCGTAACTTGTTGTCCAAGCGTATTACCTAGCGCATCTTGATACGTCCAGCTTTCTTGCCGTTGGCGCTCGTGAAAAGATGTGACGCGCTGTGCCGCCAGTTCAAGCGCTTGCTTGATTGTAGGGTTTAACCCATCAAACGCTTGTTTGAGCTTTTCTTGTGGAATCTCTAGCTCAGCAAAGGTTTTGGCAGGATGGTTGTCAAATTGTTGGGTCAGCTTTAACACCACCTCATCCCCACCCTGACGCACTTGCGCGATAATATCATCGACCGTAGCCAGTAGCGCTGGATCATTTACCGTTTCAAAAGCAAGCAGCTCTGTCAATTCCTGCTCAAAACTGGCTTGTTGGCTATTTAACAATCGCATGGTATTCCCCTAACAATAAAAAATGACTAACCCATAGCATAACAAATTTCTTCATGGATGAAAGCGGCTTTTTAGCCTGCACAGCTTTGCCAACTCATCCAAATCGGCGCATCAAAATCGGCTAAACTGAGCCAACCCGTCACCGCTTTTAGTTTTCGCCCAGTTAAAAAAAGACGTCTTAATAACGTCTTTTTTTAATCTTCAATGTTTTAATTTTCCATGTTTTCATCTTCCATGTTTTAATCGGCATAGCCAGCTTCAATAATGCTGTAGATTGTCGAGTGCATACACAAAGGTTTGGATTTTTGCACCATTGTCAAGCGTGGCGGTTACTTCAATGCGCTGATAGGCTTCACCTTCAAACTCATCTAGCCGCGCCCAATGATTGACCAAATCATCCGACGAAAACACCCATCCGGCTACCATGTCGCCTTGTTCATCTAGGATGACTGCAGGAAATCCGAGTGCCGAACCCCAACCGCCATCTGGCATCAAATGCCCACGAATAGTCGCAGGTTGCCAACTGCCGTTGTTGATGGGTGTCATGATACTGTGGTTATCGCGATTGGGCGCTAGCGTGCCATACACAAAAAGATGCTGCATCATGGTAATTTTTGAACCGTTACTGGGTGTTATCAGCGACGCTTTGCTTGAAACTTTCAATGATTGGCTCAAGCAGGGCAAATTTGCGTTTATAACTGACTTGATTGACAATCAAACGCGAAGAGACTTGGCAAATCTCTTGGCGCGGCTCTAGACCATTGGCTTTTAAGGTATTACCGGTATCGACCACATCTACAATCAAATCACCCAAGCCTACCAATGGCGCAAGTTCCATGGAACCATAGAGTTTAATCACATCCACTTGTTCACCGCGACTGGCAAAAAACGCGCGCGTCACATTGACATATTTGGTGGCAATTCGAAGACGACGACTGGGTAATTGTAGCCCCACTTTACCTGCCGTCATCAAACGGCATTTGGCAATTTGTAGGTCGAGCAATTCATATAAATTGCTTGAGCCATGCTCCATCAGCACGTCTTTACCCGCTACACCAAAATCTGCCGCCCCATGCTCCACATAGGTTGGCACGTCACTGGCGCGTAAAATCAAGATTCGCACGTCAGCATGCGTGGTCGGAAAAATAAGTTTACGTGATTCTTCTGGGTCTTCAAGTAGTTCGATACCTGCCTTTTTTAGTAGGGGCAAGGTATCTTTTAAGATTCGCCCTTTGGATAACGCTAAGGTAAGACCGTTAAAATTGGCATCATTTGCTTGTGTCATTATCTTATACCTGTTATTCGCCTTTTACCCGCTCAATGGTAACGCCCAAGCCGCGCAGTTTATCTTCCACATACTCATAACCACGGTCAATGTGGTAAATGCGCTCGATACAGGTCTCGCCTTGGGCTGCCACCGCTGCCATTACCAGTGACATAGAGGCGCGTAAATCGGTTGCAATGACAGGCGCGGCATTGAGCTTATCGACGCCTTGAACAACGGCGGTATGGCCATCGACTTTGATATTGGCGCCCATACGTTGCAGCTCAGGGACATGCATGTAGCGATTTTCAAAAATATTTTCAATAATGGTACTGGTACCTTCTGCAATACAGCAAACTGTCATGAGCTGGGCTTGCATATCGGTTGGGAACGCCGGGTGTGGTAGTGTGCGGATATCAACGGCTTTTGGACGACCTGCCATTTTGACATTAATCCAGTCGCTGCCAACAGTGACTTGGGCGCCCATTTCTTCAAATTTTTTAAGCACCGATTGCATCAAGCTGGCTTCGGTTTTTTTGGCAGTCACTTCCCCGCCTGTCATCATGGCAAGCGCAAGATATGAGCCGGTTTCGATACGGTCTGGTACTACTGAGTACTCACAGCCATTTAATTTGTCAACGCCTTCAATGGTCATATAAGCGGTGCCAATGCCTTCAATTTTTGCGCCCATTTTGACAAGCATATTAGCCAGATCAACCACTTCTGGTTCACGCGCACAGTTTTCTAAGTGCGTGGTTCCTTCTGCCAATGCCGCTGCCATGATGGTGTTTTCAGTACCGCCAACCGTGACCACATCAAAGGTAAAATGACAACCTTTTAGCCGACCGCGATTACCATATTTGTCCAAAGGTGCTTTGGCTTTGACATAGCCATTTTCAACGGTGATGGTCGCTCCCATCGCTTCCAAGGCTTTTAGATGTTGGTCGACAGGGCGTGAGCCAATTGCGCAGCCACCAGGCAGCGACACTTCAGCCTGCCCAAAGCGCGCAAGCAGCGGTCCCAATACCAAAATCGATGCACGCATGGTTTTGACCAGCTCATACGGGGCATAGTAGCTATTGATGGTACTGGTATCGCAGGTCACCGTATCGCCGTTCTTTTCAATGGTAATACCCGTGCCCGCAATCAATTTGACCAAGGTATTGACGTCTTTGAGTGTCGGTACATTGTGCAGGGTGACGGGGGTTTCTGCCAAAATCATTGCCGCAAGCAAGGGCAATGCTGCATTTTTTGCGCCAGAGATGACCACTTCACCTTTGACCTGGGTACCACCCGTGATTAAAAATTTATCCATGTGTTTCTCCTAAAAATGGCTTATTGCGCAGCTTGTTTGGCTTGCATCTCATGCCACTGGGCATAGGTCAACGCTTGGATATTGAGTGCATGGATTTCACCTGACGCAAATTTATCAGACACCAACCCCAATACGGCTTGTTGACGCGCGACAGCACGTTTACCCTCAAAGCTGTCATCCACCACGCGCACATCAAATTTGTTGCCTTGATTGGCGGCTTCGATTTTGCCACTCGGAAAATGGGGTTGTAGTAAAGTAATTAAATCTTGTGCGTTCATGGGAAATACCTAATAAAAGAGGGGTAAAATTATACTATTTTGCTGCGTAGCATAGCATAATTTTTGCTAAGTTTATACGTTATACAAAATGCTTAATTTACGCTAAAAGCGTCCTTAATCCATGTAGGCATGGGCATAACAGCCCGCCCTGCAGTTGCAGCGCCTTCATAACTTACCACATCAAAGCGAATATCAAAGTTATCAAATTGTGGATGCGCTTGTAAAAAAGCGGCGGTAGTTTTAACGATTTTGCGTTGTTTGGCGGGGGTGATACTGTCTAAACTTGTGCCAAATTGGCTGGCTTTTCGTTGACGCACTTCGACAATGACTAAGCAAGGGATTTTTTGCGTCGGCTCAAGCATCACCAAATCAAGCTCGCCCAAGTTTTTGTAGTGCCAGTTTTTGGCAAAAAACGTTAAGCCTTGCGCTTCAAGGTAGTGTTTGGCGAGGGTTTCATAATAGTCGCCTTGGCGCTGTTTTGGGGCGGTGAGTTTCATTGTTGGGTTATTTTACTGTTGCAAAGGTTTTTTCTAAAGCGGCACAAGTTGGGTATTTTTGCTGTAATTTTGCCAAATAATAGGCTTGGTTGTTGTCGATAAAGCCATCCAAAATCCCTGAGTAATTTTGACCAATCCCACATCGTTGCTGTTGTCGATTCCAACTGACCGGTATCACCAACGGCTTTTGTAAAATCAGCTTGTTGTTTTGACAAGTCAGCTTTGCCACACTATCAATGCGGTAATTATGCGGTTTACCCCCATCATAATGACTGGCTAATGCCACAACGATATCGTTGGGTTTTAATGAGCTAATGGCAAAAACACCTTCAAAACGCTGCGCCGATGGCAAAATAAGCCGTTGACGCCATGTGCGAAATGCCCAGTAATAATCGGTGAATTTTAAGCCAAAACCTTGCTTAGATTGGCTTTCACGTTGCAATTCACCGCCTTTTTCGATACTGGCAATTCGTCCGACCAAAACATCAGCCGGGGATGAGGGTAAACAAGCCTCTGCGGTTGAAATTAAACTTAAACTTAAAATAACAAAGCAAATTGTTTTCACGACAAATCCTTTTTTCCGCAGAAAACCTTATAATACCACCAATATTTAGCAAAATTTGAGAAAAATCATGCAGCAAAACGGCACACTCTATATCGTCGCCACCCCAATTGGTAATTTATCCGATATCACCGCCCACGCCATCGACTGCCTAAAAACCGTGGCTATCATCGCCTGTGAGGACACCCGTACCTCGGGCAAACTGCTTAACCACTTTAACATCCCCACCAAAACTTGGGCTTATCACGACCACAATGCCGAAGTACAGACCCCTAAACTGATTGAGATATTACAGTCAGGGCAAAGTATCGCGCTTATCAGTGATGCCGGCACCCCGCTGATTAGCGACCCTGGTTTTCGACTGGTGCGCGCCTGTCACCAAGCCGGTATTAAAGTCTCGCCGGTTGTCGGCGCCAGTGCTGCCATAGCCGCCTTATCGGTCGCAGGATTACCTTCAGACAAGTTTTATTTTTATGGCTTTTTGCCTGCCAAAACCGCAGGACGCCAAAGCGAATTGACTAAAATCAAGGATTTAACCGCCACGCTGATTTTTTATGAAGCGCCCCATCGTATTGTTGAGTGTATCGATGACATGATTACAGTGCTTGGCGACAATCGACAAGTGACGTTTTGCCGTGAGATAACCAAAACGTTTGAAACCATTTATCCATCAACGCTCGGCGAACTAAAGCAGTTTGTTGCAAGCGATGCCAATCAGCAAAAAGGGGAAATGGTACTGGTGGTCGCTGGCGCAAATGATTCTGTCAATGATGAAGGTAAACACGATGCGTTGCTAAAACGACTATTACAAGATTTGTCGGTGAAAAAAGCCGCACAGCTCGCCAGCGATATCACAGGAACGAAAAAAAATGCTTTGTATGACAGAGCTTTACAATTACAACGGATAGTAAAATAAACGCTGATGCCGTTCATCAGCGTTACCCGGTCAAGCGATGAAAGATACTAGCTATCGCTAAAATCGCAACTATCACTGATACTTAGCACCAAACTAATTAGCGGCTGATAGCTAAAACAACCTAAGACACATTTTAGTTAATGCAAAAAAGCTGCGTGATTGCACCTAGCTTTTTTGGGTGATTAATGCAAATTTTCCCCAATTAAGGCAACCAATTGTTCCGCAATTTTATCTTTACTGGCTTTTTCTAGTGTCATCCCTTCTGATTTATCTTTAAAAAACACCGTCATGGCATTGTCATCACTGCCAAAACCAATATCGGTGCGGGACACATCATTACAGGCAATCATATCTAAGTTTTTGGCGTCAAGCTTGCCACGAGCATATTTTTCGATATCTTGAGTTTCTGCCGCAAATCCTACCACAAAAACCGCAGGGAATTCTTCGGCAATGGTCGCCAAAATATCAGGGTTTTTTACCAAATCCAGCGACATCTGATCTTGCGTTTTTTTAATCTTTTGCGGCACGACATCACGCGTGCGATAATCAGCGACCGCAGCTGTGGCAATAAAAATATCGGTCGCTGTCCTGACAGGTTCGACTTCGATATCATTGCCGAATTCATCATGGTCATGATGATGGTGGTGATGAGCATGGTCATGATGAGGGTGGTCATGGTCGTGATCATGATGGCATTCACATATATCGTCACTGGCGCATTGGCGAGCGGTCATTAGCATTTCTTCAGCCGATAACACATCGATACGATTGACCAGTAGTGGCGTTGGTAGGGGCACTTTACCCCCAACGATCAAGGTTACCCTCGCGCCTGCATTACGGCACGCTTTTGCCAGCGCAAAACCCATTTTGCCCGTGGAATGATTGGATAGATAGCGCACAGGGTCTATGGCTTCAATCGTCGGACCTGCGGTGATTGTCACATTTTTACCCGCCAATACTTGTGGGGTGATTTGTCTTGCGATGAAATATTGCACGTATTCAAGCAACTGCTCTGGCTCTGGCAATCTTCCCTCACCGATATCACCACAAGCTTGTTCACCGCTGGCTGGTTGGATGATCTCATAATCATAATCGGTTAACGTCTGCAAATTAAGTTTGACCGATGGATGTTGCCACATTTGCTGATTCATAGCAGGTGCCACCAAAATCGGTGCCGTGGTGGCAAGGCAGACGGTAGTGAGTAAATCATCCGCTATTCCCATGGCCAATTTAGCAATCGTATTCGCGGTAGCAGGCGCGATAATCAACAAATCCGCCCATTTTGCCAGTTCAATATGCCCCATTCCCAGCTCAGCGCTCTCATCCAACAAGTCGATATGCACTGGGTTGCCCGTCAAGGCCTGCAGCGTTAACGGTGTAATAAAGGCTTGCGCGCTTGCCGTCATAATAACACGGACGTCATAGCCATTTTTAATCAATAGTCGGGCAAACGAGGCAGATTTGTAGGCAGCAATACCGCCTGTGATACCAAGAAGGATGTTTTTCATAAGATAATAGCACTAAAAAATTTCGCCTATAGTAACAATTTTCTGCCATTTTAGGTATGATTAATCATCATTTATTAGGAAATGCCTATGGCAATCAAAGACTGGCACCAAGACGAGCGCCCCAGAGAAAAGCTACTGCAAAAAGGCGCTGAGAGTCTATCCGATAGCGAGATTTTGGCAATATTCTTACGCACAGGCACCAAAGACCAATCCGCTATCGAACTGGCTCGTGGCTTGATTGAAAAATTTGGTAGTCTGGCTCAGTTACTATCTGCGCCGAGTGAAGCAGTCATGGCGTGTCACGGTATCGGCATGGCAAAATACGCGCAGATTTTGGCAAGCCTTGAGATGGGCAAACGCTACCTTGCCAGCCAAGTCAAACAAGCCCCTACCCTTAACGCCAGCCAATTGGTCAAAGACTATCTGACTACGCAGCTGCGACCGCTCAATCGCGAGGTGTTTGCGGTGCTGTTTTTGACCAATCAACTCACCTTAATCCAGTATGAGGTATTATTCACAGGCGGTATTTCATCGTGCTCAGTATGTGTGAGGGAAGTGTTGCGCTGTGCGTTAAAATACGGGGCAAGTCAGCTTATCATCGCCCATAATCACCCAAGTACCTCTGCCACAGCGTCACAAGCAGATCTGGAAATTACTCGCAGTTTGGCAAAAGCGTGTCAGCTTGTCGATATGACTTTGATTGACCATATTATCGTGGGCCAAGATGGCACGCTTTCTTTACAAGAAACAGGCAAGATGCCTTAGCGTTTGACGCGGTTTTTAACCATTATTACTACCCAAATCATCATCAGTAAACCAATGATTAACGCAATCATCGCAAAAATGGGTGAAAAAATCGACAAAGCCGACAGCCCTATCGCTGTCCCGGTCTCTGCCACTGAAACAGCGGGATTTGCCAAACCGCCCGTCGTCGCAGTCGAAGCCACGCGCGTTGTGGCAGCTGTACCTTTAATCGTAGCCGCAGCGCCGCCGCCAGCAATGATCGCTAGCGCCCAAGTCATGGCAGGACTCATATCGGTCAATGTCGAAGCCATGACCAATGTTCCTGCAATCCCTGCGAGCGGTACAGCAACCGTATCTAACAGATGATCAACCAACGGGATTAAATAACTGATCGACTCTGCAATACTGGCTACGCCTAAAATAATTAACGCAGGGGTGGATGCCACCCATTGCCAGCTATCATTAAGGGGAATGATATGAAAATATGCCGCACAACTGAGGGCAAACAGCGGTACAAACACACGAAACCCACTACTTGCCGCCAAGCCAATCCCAAGAAAAATACTTAAAATCATTTCAGTTGTCATATGTTCTATAGTCTAAGTATGAATAATGTTACCACTATCATAAATAAAAATTATTAAGAAAAAAACACATATTTAATTAGCATCGCGAAACACATCACCACAATCACCGGTCGAATAAACTTAGTGCCCCCTTTAACGGCCATCCTTGCACCCAATGAAGCACCAATAAATTGCCCCACCATCATAGCAACTCCCACTGACCAAAGCACTTTTCCACCCAACACAAAGAACATCAATGAGGCGGCATTGCTGGTAAAGTTGAGTAATTTGGCATTGGCAGTCGCGGTAATCATATCCAAGCCCCGCATGGTGATACCGCCTAGCGCAAAAAACATCCCTGTACCAGGGCCCAAATAGCCATCATAAAAACCAATTAAGGGTGACATCCCGTATTGCCATTTATTTTTGCTGATTCGTGGTGCAGATTTGACCTCACCGATAGTGGGTGCAAACAGATAATAAATACCAATAAGCGCAATTAAAAAAGGAATGCCTTTGGCTAATAGCACTGGTGGAGAAAGTTGCACAGCCATGGCGCCTAGCACAGCGCCTACAAAACAGGCGATAATCGAACGCCAAATTTGCTTGGGGTGAATTTTGCCTTTGCGTATCATGGTAATAGAAGCAGAAAGCGAACCTGCAGTCGCTTGCAGCTTATTGGTGCCCAATGTATAAAGCGTAGGAACATTTGCCATTAACAGAGCAGGAATGGTCAATAAGCCGCCACCCCCTGCCATGGCATCTAAAAATCCTGCAATGCCCGCGACCAACGTTAACATCACTAGCATATCAAAACTCAGCTGCATCATATTTCCAAAGGTTAATTGAGGAGTTATCACTATAAACAAAAAAACCCCATAAGCGCGAACCTATGGGGTTTTTTTAATCAGGATGATTAGTCACGGTCTACTAATTCAACGTATGCCATCGGCGCAGCATCGCCATCGCGATAACCACATTTGATGATACGTAAATAACCACCTGGACGCGCTTTGTAGCGTGGGCCTAGTGTCGTGAATAATTTACCTACAGTCGCTTTATTACGTAAGCGGTTAAACGCTAGACGACGGTTAGCAACTGAATCTTCTTTTGCCAAAGTAATTAGCGGCTCTGCCACACGGCGAAGCTCTTTAGCTTTAGGAAGAGTAGTTTTGATGAGTTCATGTTCAAATAGTGAGTTGGTCATATTTTGGAACATGGCCTTACGATGGCTGCTGGTACGACCCAACTTAACTCCACTGTTACGATGTCGCATGGTCAAACTTCCTTTAAATTTTAACGGCTACGGTAAGAGAAGCGGTCATCAACACGTAAATCAGCAGGTGGCCAATTTTCAAGGCGCATACCGAGTTCTAAGTCTTTAGAAGCAAGGACGTCTTTGATTTCAGTTAATGATTTCTTACCGAGATTTGGGGTTTTTAACAACTCAGTTTCGGTGCGTTGTACCAAATCGCCAATGTAATAGATATTTTCCGCCTTCAAGCAATTTGCTGAGCGAACCGTTAATTCTAAGTCATCCACTGGGCGAAGTAGCACAGGGTCAACTTCTTCTTTTTCCTTAACAGGTTCTGGGGTAGCTTCCGCTTCAAGGTCAACAAATACGGCAATCTGCTGCTGCAAAATCGTTGCGGCTTTGCGAATCGCTTCTTCTGGATCGATGGTACCATTGGTTTCAAGTTCGATAACCAAACGGTCTAAGTCAGTGCGCTGTTCAACACGGGCATTTTCAACTTGGTATGCCACGCGTAAGATTGGGCTATAGCTAGCGTCCAATTTTAAACGACCAATAACTTTGTTATCACCAGAATCTTTACGTACATTGGCAGGCTCATAACCACGACCTACTGCTACACGTAAACGCATTTTTAAATGACCACGATCACTTAAAGTACCTAAAACTAAATCAGGATTGATAATCTCTACATTGTGAGGTAACTCAATATCTGATGCTAGTACAGTGCCAGGACCTTGTTTGTCAAGGGTCAAGAATACTTCATTTTGATCATGCAATTGGATCGCTAAACCTTTTAAATTTAACAATAGATCTAGCACATCTTCTTGCAACCCTTCAAGGGTTGAATACTCATGATCAACGCCTTCGATTTCAGCTTCGATTACAGCTGCACCAGGCAATGAAGATAATAGAATACGACGTAGGGCATTACCTAATGTATGCCCAAAACCTCGTTCTAACGGTTCGAGCGTGACTTTGGCGTGTGTTTCATTGACCGTGTCCACATGAATGGCATTCGGTGTAAGAAACTCAGTAGCATTTAGCATCATTTGTCACCTCGACTTTATAGTAAAATTAATTATTTAGAGTACAACTCAACGATTAAGCTTTCGTTGATTTCGGTTGGTAAATCAGCACGCTCTGGCGCTTGTTTAAAAGTACCTTGCAATTTGCTGTGATCAACTTCCAACCATACAGGCGTACCACGTTGACCCGCCAATTCAATTGCGTTTTTGATACGTAATTGTTCTTTGGCTTTTTCGTGTACGGCAATCACATCACCATCTTGTAATTGGATTGAAGGAATGTTCACACGAACAAACTCATCACGACCCGCTTTTTTTACTAGAATAGCACGATGGCTAACTAATTGGCGAGCTTCTGCGCGAGTTGCACCAAAACCCATACGATAAACAACGTTATCGAGGCGACGTTCTAACATTTGAAGCAAGTTTTCGCCAGTTGCGCCTTTCATACGCGCAGCTTCTTTATAGTAGTTTGAGAATTGACGCTCTAACACACCATAAATGCGTTTTACTTTTTGTTTTTCACGAAGCTGTGCAGAATACTCTGACGTTTTGCTACGTGGATTACCATGTTGACCAGGGGCACGGTCAGCTTTTTTGGTTTTTTCTTCGTACGCTTTTACGCCTGATTTTAATTGTAAATCAGTACCTTCACGACGAGAAAGTTTTAATTTTGGACCTAGATAACGGGCCATGAAAGTCTCCTTATACGCGACGTTTTTTCGGTGGACGAGTTCCGTTATGAGGAATCGGGGTTATATCGCTAATGCTGTTTATTTTATAACCCAATGCACCTAAGGCTCTTACCGCAGACTCACGACCAGGTCCTGGACCTTTAACCAAGACATCAACATTCTTGACACCATATTCTTGTGCTGCTTTACCAGCAACTTCAGCCGCAACCTGTGCAGCAAATGGTGTAGATTTACGTGAACCACGGAAGCCTTGTCCACCAGCGGTGGCCCAAGCCAAAGCATTACCTTGACGATCGGTAATCGTTACAATGGTGTTATTAAAAGACGCATGGATGTGCGCTACGCCCTCAGCTACCGAGCGGCGAGTCACTTTTTTGCGACTACGAGTGTCTTTTGCCATCTTTTAGCTTCCTAAGTTAATTATTTTCTGATTGCTTTACGTGGACCCTTACGAGTACGCGCATTTGTTTTTGTGCGTTGACCATTTACTGGTAAACCGCGACGATGACGCAAGCCACGATAGCAACCTAAGTCTACTAAACGTTTAATATTCATCGAGATTTCACGACGCAAGTCACCTTCAGTCGCATATTCTGCAACTTGGGTACGGACAGCATCAAGCTGAGTATCATTTAGTTCACTGATTTTAGTAGTTGGTGCAATGTTTACCGCTTCTAAAATTTTAGCAGCAGTGGTACGACCAATACCAAAAATATAAGTGAGTGAAATGATAGCGTGCTTGTTGTCCGGAATGTTTACACCGGCAATACGAGCCATTGACATTTCTCCAATTATAAGGAAAAGATGAGTTAATCATCTACTGATGTAGCATTTTGAAACACTTGGTTATCTACAAATGTGTCAAAATAACGACAAGTAGCGGATAATACAGTATCCGCTACCTGATTTCAAGTCCAATCTAACAATTTAGATTAACCTTGACGTTGTTTATGACGCGGTTCTGCACTACAAATAACGCGAACAACGCCTTTGCGGCGTACAATTTTGCAGCTACCGCAGATTCTTTTTACAGATGCTTGAACTTTCATTTTCAGCTCCTAGTAGTAGTTATGAATGCTTGACTTCCATGGTTTGCATCAGCGAATAATCATGGTATTGGTGAGTCATTAAGTGCGCTTTAACTTGGGCAATAAAGTCCATAATCACGACCACACTAATCAGTACTGAGGTACCGCCTAAATGAAACGGAATACCAAACGCAGATTGCAATATCATCGGCATCAAACAAATAATTGTCATATAAATCGCACCAATAAAGGTTAAGCGATTTAATACATGATCTAAATAACGTTGAGTTTGTAAACCTGGACGAATACCTGGAATATACGCCCCACTTCGTTTCAAATTCTCTGATACTTCTTTTGGACTAAATACCAACGCGGTATAAAAATAACAAAAGAAAATAATCAAGGCTGCAAAAATTACCAAATACAGCGGCTGACCCGGTGATAACACTAATGCCATATTCTGCAAGAAACTTTGAAAAATATTGGGATTGGGGGATTGACCCACCCACTGTCCCAAACTCGCTGGGAATAACAACAGTGAACTGGCAAAAATCGCTGGAATAACCCCTGCCATATTAATTTTTAATGGCAAATGCGATTGCTGCTGTGCATATATTTTTCGTTCTTGCGATTGCTTTTGGGCATAGTTGACTGGGATACGGCGCTGTGCACGCTCAATAAATACAATCCCCGCCACCACCGCTAACGCCAATAAACTAAATATGAACAAGGCAATCATATTCATTTGACCTTGCTGAACAGAGTTAATTGACTGTGTGACTACTTGTGGAAAAGTCGCTACGATACCCGCTAAAATTAGCATTGAAATACCGTTACCAATACCACGTTCAGTAATCTGTTCACCTAACCACATCAAAAACATTGACCCTGCAACCAACGAAGTTACCGCAGGAATATAAAAACCAAGACCACTTGTCAATGTAAGATTCTGACTAATCAGACCTGTACACATACCAATTGATTGAATCAAGGCTAATGCAAGGGTTAATTGGCGTGTATACTTGTTGATTTGGCGTTGACCGGCTTGGCCTTCTTTTTTTAATGCATCCAACGATGGTATAACCGCCGTCATCATCTGGACAATGATTGAAGCAGAAATATAAGGCATAATTCCGAGTGCCATGACTGACATCCGCTCTAATGCCCCGCCAGAAAACATATTAAACAAACCTAAAATAGTATTTTCATTGGTTTGAAAAAATTTCGATAAGCTTTCTGGATCCATACCAGGAATAGGTACGTGTGAACCGAAACGATAGACGACTAAAGCACCCAACAAAAATAGTAAACGATTAAATAATTCATCGTACTTACGAATAAATGCTAGAGGATTCATCGATGTTGAATGCTTAGTCATGTAGGATTACTCCTCAACAGTACCACCAGCTGCTTCAATAGCCGCTTTAGCACCTTTAGTCACTTTAACACCTTTAAAAGTATATGCTTTGGTTACGTCACCTGAAAGGATGATACGAACACGTTGCATATCGTGGCGAATGATATTCGCTGCTTTTAAAGACTCAACGCTTACCACGTCACCATCAACTTGGTTCAATTCTGATAAACGCACTTCTGCCGTTACCATTGCAAGTTTACTGGTGAAACCAAATTTTGGTAAACGACGGTATAAAGGCATTTGACCACCTTCAAAACCTGAGCGAATACCAGAACCTGTACGTGAGGTTTGACCTTTGACACCACGACCACCGGTTTTACCGATACCAGAACCGATACCACGACCACGGCGAAGTTTATTTTTTCTTGAACCTTCAGCTGGGCTCAATTCATTTAAACGTAGACCCATTATACTTCCTCCACTTTAACTAAGTAGTTAACGCGGTTTACCATACCACGGGTCGAAGGGGTATCTTCAACTTCGACAGTATGTCCAATACGACGTAACCCTAAACCTTTCAAACAAGCTTTATGGCTTGCTAGGCGATGGGCACTCGATTTTACTTGAGTAACTTTCATTTTTTTCATGTTATCACCTTAGCTTAGCCCAAGATTTCTTCAACTGATTTGCCGCGTTTTGCCGCAACTTTTTCAGGAGAAGACATTTCTTTTAACCCGTTGAAAGTTGCACGTACAACGTTAGCGGCATTGGTTGAACCATAGCATTTTGCTAATACGTTTTCTACACCTGCAACTTCTAATACTGCACGCATTGCACCACCTGCGATAACACCGGTACCTTCAGAGGCTGGTTGCATATACACGCGGCTTGCACCGTGGCTAGCAGTAATAGGATGTTGCAGGGTTGTACCTGCTAAATCAACGGTAATCATATTACGTTTGGCAGCTTCTAGTGCTTTTTGAATCGCTGCAGGCACTTCACGCGCTTTACCACGACCAAAACCAACACGACCATTACCATCACCTACCACTGTGAGTGCGGTGAAAGAAAAGATACGACCACCTTTTACAACTTTAGATACACGGCCAACTGTGACTAAGCGCTCTACTAAACCGTCTGTTTGTTCAACTTTTGCCATGATTAGAACTCCAATCCATTTTCACGAGCGGCTTCAGCTAATGCTTTAACACGACCATGATATTTAAAACCGCTACGATCAAACGCAACTTTAGTAATACCGGCAGCTTTAGCGCGTTCTGCAATTAATTTACCAACGGCAGTTGCAGCTTCGATGTTGCTAGTTTGACCAGCACGTAAAGTAGTATCTAACGTTGAAGCTTGGGCTAACACTTCACCACCCGTTGGTGAGATAACTTGTGCATAAATGTGGGTGTTAGTACGATTAACAGATAGACGATTTACGCCTAAACCACGGATATGTGCACGGGTTTTTTTCGCTCTGCGAAGGCGAGCAGCTTTTTTATCAAACATGTCATTTCACCTTATTTTTTCTTAGCTTCTTTACGAGCGACATACTCATCGCTATAACGAACGCCTTTGCCTTTGTAAGGCTCAGGTGGGCGATAGCCACGAATGTTTGCTGCTGCTTGACCTAGCTTTTGTTTGTCGCTAGATTTTAACACGATTTCAGTCGCAGTTGGGGTTTCAGCAGTAACACCTTCAGGTAGTACATATTCGATTGGGTGTGAGTAGCCTAAGTTTAGGTTAACTTTATTGCCAGCAACAGCGGCTTTATAACCAACACCAATCAATTGTAGACGACGTTCGAAGCCTTCAGTAACACCTTTAACCATGTTGCTTAATAATGCACGAACTGTACCAGTGTGCATCCAACCGTCTTTAGTGTCAGATTTTGGTGAAAGAATAATTTGATTATCTTCCTGTTTTAGCTCGACCAAATCATGCAGGCGTAAAGTTAGCGTACCTTTGCTACCTTTAACTTCAACCTGCTGACCGTTCAAAGTAACACTTGTACCATTTGGTAGTGCTACAGGGGCTTTAGCCACACGAGACATACGGGTAATTCCTATAAAAGTGATAAAAAAACGAACAGGCACAACAAACTATGCCTGTCCTTCTTAATGTTAATTAAGCTACGAACGCAATAACTTCGCCGCCTAATCCAGCTGCACGAGCTTCACGGTCACTCATGATGCCTTTACTGGTAGAGATGATTGCTACACCTAGACCTTTTTGGACGGTTGGTAGTGCATCTTTACCACGGTATTGACGTAAACCTGGACGACTATAACGTTTAATCGTCTCAATAACTGGTTTACCTTCAAAATATTTTAACTCTAAGGTTAATTCAGTTTTACCTGTACCAACTTCTTGAGTTTCTGCGGTCGCAACATAACCTTCTTTTACTAGCAAATCAGCAATTGATTTACGTAGTTTTGAGCTTGGCATAGTCACAGACGCTTTTTGAGCCATTTGTGCATTACGGATACGAGTCAACATATCAGCAACGGTATCTTGCATACTCATATTGTTTCCCCTTACCAGCTTGCTTTATGAACGCCAGGTACATCACCTTGCATTACTTTTTCACGAATCATGTTACGTGAAAGACCAAATTTACGGAAATAACCGTGTGGACGACCTGTCAATGCACAACGATTACGTAAACGTACTGGTGAAGCATCACGTGGCAGTGCTTGTAATGCCAGCATTGCGTCCATACGCTCTTCGTCAGTTGCGTTGATGTCGCTGATAATTGCCTTAAGCTTTGCACGCTTCTCAGCATATTTAGCAACAGTCGCTTCGCGTTTAAATTCGCGATTAATCATACTTTTCTTTGCCATATTGCCTTATCCTTGCTGTTAGCCCTTGAATGGGAAGCCGAATGCTTTAAGCAATGCACGACCTTGATCATCAGTTTTTGCGGTAGTCGTAATGGTAATATCTAAACCACGAATACGGTCGATTTTGTCAAAGTCAACTTCAGGGAAAACGATTTGCTCTTTGATACCTAGTGAATAGTTACCACGGCCATCAAATGCTTTATCTGTAAAACCGCGGAAGTCACGGATACGTGGAATAGCGATTGAGATTAAACGATCTAAAAACTCGTACATCTGTTCGCCACGTAACGTTACTTTACAGCCGATTGGCCATTCTTCACGGATTTTAAAGCCGGCAACTGATTTGCGAGCTTTGGTTACTACAGGTTTTTGACCGGCAATTGCCGTCATATCCGCTAATGCACCTTCAAGAACTTTTTTGTCTTGAGCCGCATCACCCACACCCATGTTTAGGGTGATTTTGGTGATTTTAGGGATTTCCATAACGTTGGCTAAACCAAGCTCTTGCTGAATTTTTTGCTTAAGCTGTTCGTTATATTGTGTTTTAAGTCTTGCCATTACTGATACCCTTAGATGGTTATGCAGTCGCCACAACTTCACCAGATGAACGATAAACGCGTTGTTTTTTGCCTTCGTCGTTCACTTGGTAAGAAATACGATCTGCCTTTTGGGTTGCTGCATTATAAATTGCAACATTTGAAATGTGTAAAAATGCTTCTTTCTCGATAATCCCACCTTCAACGCCAGTCTGTTGGTTTGGCTTTTGGTGTTTTTTAACGATGTTGATGCCTTCAACTTTTACACGGTCTTCTTTTACTGCTAGTATTGTACCTTGCTTGCCTTTATCTTTGCCAGCAATTACAATCACTTGGTCGCCTTTACGTAATTTTGCCATGTTTTCCTCACAATACTTCTGGGGCTAATGAAACAATTTTCATAAATTGTTCGCCACGTAGTTCGCGGGTTACTGGTCCAAAAATACGTGTTGCAATTGGTGCTTTATTGTTGTTCAACAACACAGCTGCATTATCATCAAAACGTAGTACTGAACCGTCAGGACGACGTACACCAAACTTCGTGCGTACGACTACCGCGTTCATTACATCACCTTTCTTGACACGACCGCGTGGAATTGCTTCTTTCACAGTCACTTTAATGATGTCGCCTACTGATGCATAACGACGATGTGAGCCACCTAGCACTTTAATGCACATAACTCGTTTTGCACCACTGTTGTCTGCAACTTCCAGCATTGTTTCAGTCTGAATCATCGCGTTACTCCATAAATTGGCAAAACAAGTCTTTGCCACAATAAGCCATTTTTAAGGTGGCGTATTGTAGCAGTTACTGACTTGCTTTGCAATTATAACTATCTATTTAAGTTAAATTAAATATTAACTGCTTTTTCTACGACGTCTACTAATACCCATGATTTGGTTTTTGATAGTGGACGTGTTGATTTGATACGAACTGTATCACCAACGCCACACTCATTGTTTTCATCATGAGCATGTAGTTTGGTCGAACGGCGAATCATTTTGCCATATTTGGCATGACGAATACGACGCTCAACAAGCACAGTAATGGTTTTATCCATTTTGTCACTGACAACTTTACCAGTGACTGTACTTTGTTCAGTAGCGTTAGCTTGGTTGGTATTTTGCTCACTCATGATTAAGCCCCTTGGTTTTCGGTGTTCTGTTTTTCAGAGATAAGAGTCTTGATTTGAGCAATCGTACGACGATTTGCTTTAATCTCATGGGTGTTGCCTAACTGACCAGTGGCTTTTGCCATACGAAGACGAAATGTTTCTAACTGTTTTTCGTCTAGTAATTGGGTCAGCTCTTCGACTGATTTGTCTTTAAGTTCACTGATCTTCATTACATTATCGTCCGTTTAACAATGGTGGTTTTGAAAGGCAACTTGGCAGCTGCAAGCGTGAACGCTTCAGTTGCTAGCTCGTCAGAAACCCCTTCGATTTCATAAAGCATTTTGCCTGGTTTGATTTCGCATACCCAGTATTCTACTGGACCTTTACCTTTACCCATACGAACTTCTAGTGGTTTTTCGGTAATTGGTTTGTCTGGGAATACACGAATCCAAATTTTACCACCGCGCTTGATACGACGTGAAATCGTACGACGAGCAGCTTCGATTTGACGTGCAGTCATGCGACCACGTTCTACTGATTTAAGTCCGATTGTACCAAAAGATACGCTACTACCACGGTGAGCTAACCCCGTATTACGTCCTTTTTGTACTTTACGAAACTTGGTACGTTTTGGTTGTAACATATCGATTAACCTCTGTCTTTAGCTGGGCGCTCACTACGTGGGCGGTCGCTACGATCATTACGAGCACGACGTTTTTGAGGTGCACGTGCTTGCTTTTCTTCTTTGACTGGATTATATACACGGTTCATGCCGTCAAGCACTTCACCACGGAAAATCCAAACTTTTACACCGATAGTACCGTAAGTGGTTTCTGCGCGTACATTTGAGTAGTCAATGTCAGCACGTAATGTATGCAAAGGTACACGACCTTCACGATACCACTCTGAGCGAGCAATCTCAGCGCCGCCAAGACGACCTGATAGCTCAACTTTGATACCTTGTGCGCCAGCTTTCATACTGTTTTGAACAGCACGTTTCATAGCACGGCGGAACATGACACGACGTTCAAGTTGTGAAGCAATACCGTCAGCCACTAGACGTGCGTCTAAGTCTGGTTGGGTGATTTCTTCAATGCTAACTTGTGCTGGTACACCCATTAATTTGGTAAGTTCTTTTTGTAGGCTTTCAATATCTTCGCCTTTTTTACCAATGATGATACCAGGACGTGCCGTGGCGATAGTGATTTTAGCTGCGCCCGTAGGACGTTCGATGCTAATACCGCTAATCATCGCTGCTTTAAGCTTTTTCTCTAAATATTTACGAACTTGTAAGTCGTTGATTAAGTATTCAGAGTATTTTTTTGGATCTGCATACCAGTTAGCGTTTGATTTACGGATTACGCCAAGACGGATGCCGATTGGATGAACTTTCTGTCCCATATTATGCTCCTACCTTAACTGTGATGTGGCAAGTACGTTTGCTAATACGGTCAGCACGACCTTTGGCACGTGGTAAAACACGTTTTAACGTAATACCTTCATCCACATAAATGGTAGAAACACGCAATGTATCGATGTCTAAACCATTGTTATGCTCAGCGTTAGCAATCGCAGATTCTAAGCATTTTTTAACCAATTTAGCGGCTTTTTTGTTGCTAAAGGTTAAGATATCTAATGCACGCTCGATTGATTTGCCGCGAACTTCGTCAGCAACTAAGCGTACTTTTTGTGCCGAAATGGCGGCACCGCGTAATTTTGCAGTTACTTCCATGATGAGCACCTTATTTCTTAGATTTCTTGTCAACGCCATGACCACGATATGTACGGGTTGGGGCGAATTCACCAAGTTTATGACCAACCATTTGCTCGTTTACGATAACAGGTACATGTGTACGACCGTTATGAACAGAAATAGTTAAGCCGACCATTTGTGGCAAAATCATTGAGCGACGTGACCAAGTTTTGATTGGTTTGCGTGAGTTAGTTTCTAACGCATTCTCAACTTTGGCAAACAAGTGCGCATCGATGAATGGACCTTTTTTCAATGAACGAGGCATGAAATTATTCCTTATTTCTTATTGACGCGACGACGGCGGATAATCATGTGGTCAGTACGTTTGTTAGAACGTGTTTTAAGGCCTTTAGCCTTTTGACCCCATGGGCTGGTTGGGTGTTTACCGAAGTTACGACCTTCACCACCACCGTGTGGATGGTCAACTGGGTTCATTGCAGTACCACGAACGGTAGGACGAACGCCACGCCAGCGGTTGGCACCTGCTTTACCCAATGATTTAAGGTTATTTTCAGTGTTTGATACTTCACCGATAACCGCACGACAATTTACGTGGATACGACGAGTTTCGCCTGAACGTAAACGAACGATTGCATAGATACCATCACGACCCAATAATTGAACCGCAGCACCTGCTGAACGAGCGATCTGTGCACCTTTACCGATTTTAAGTTCGATATTGTGAATCACTGTACCCACTGGAATGCTACGTAGTGGTAAGCAGTTACCTGGGCGAATTGGTGCAGTTTCACCAGAAATAACGGTATCGCCTTGTTGCAATTTTTTTGGTGCGATGATGTAACGACGCTCACCGTCTGCATATTTAAGTAGTGCGATGTGCGCAGTACGGTTCGGATCGTACTCAATACGCTCTACAACAGCAGGGATGTTGTCTTTGTTACGTTTGAAGTCAACAACACGGTAATGCTGTTTATGACCACCACCGATATGACGGGTAGTGATGCGACCGTTGTTGTTACGACCACCAGTTTTGCCTTTTGACTCTACTAATGCTGCATAAGGACGACCTTTATGAAGGTGTGGATGCACCACTTTCTCGACAAATCGGCGACCTGGTGATGTCGGTTTGGCTTTTACGATAGGCATTGTGTAATCCTTATTCGTTGTCAGCAGCAGGTTGTTCTGCTACGTCGGCTACTTGAACATCTTGACCAGCTTTTAAGGTCACATAGGCTTTTTTGAAGTCTTGACGACGACCTACCGTGCGACCAAATCGCTTTGTCTTACCTTTAACATTCAAAGTGTTAACTTTAACTACTTCAACACCTTCAAACATTAATTCTACGGCTTTTTTAATCTCTTTTTTTGTCGCGTTGGTGTCAACTTTGAATACTTGCACACCTAAAGTATCGCCCAAGATTTGAGATTTTTCTGAAAATACAGGTGCTTTTAGTACCTGATATAGTCTTGCGTTATTCATGCTAACACTCCCTCAATTTCTTTGGCGGCTGCGACAGACATGATGACTTTGTCAAACGCAATTAGGCTAACTGGATCAACTTCAGTGCTACCTAGTACGCTGACGTATGGAATATTGCGAGCAGCTAAGTAAAGATTTTCGTCAACTTCATTGGTAACGATTAATGCTTTAGGGGCATTTAAGTCTTTAAGTTTAGCAATAAGCTCTTTAGTTTTTGGTGCTGAAATGCTGATGTCATCAACCAATACCAAACGGTCTTGACGAATCAATTCAGCAAGAATGCATTGCATGGCACCACGGTACATTTTACGGTTCACTTTTTGTGACCAATCTTGTGGTTTGGCTGCAAATGCGCGACCACCACCTACCCAAATTGGGCTACGGATGGAACCTGCACGTGCACGGCCAGTACCTTTTTGACGCCATGGTTTTTTACCACCGCCAGATACTTCACCACGCGTTTTTTGAGCACGGCTACCTTGACGACCACCCGCTAAATAAGCGGTAACTACTTGGTGTACAAGTGCTTCGTTGAATTCACGACCAAATGCTACGTCTGATAGCTCAACCGCCGAACCTGTTACTGTATTTAGATTCACGTTAATCCCCTTGATTAAGCTTTAACTGATGGACGTACGATAACGTCGCCACCGTTGGCACCAGGAATTGCACCCTTGATAACTAGGATACCTTTTTCAGCGTCCACTGAAATCACTTCTAAGCCTTGTACGGTCACACGTTTGTTACCCATTTGACCTGGCATTTTTTTGCCTTTAAATACACGACCCGGTGTTTGGTTTTGACCTGTAGAACCCACAACGCGGTGAGATACTGAGTTACCATGTGTCCAATCTTGTGAACGGAAGTTGTGGCGTTTGATACCACCTTGGAAACCTTTACCTTTGCTAGTACCAATTACGTCAACGATTTGACCTACTTGGAACAAGTCAGCAGCGATTTCACTACCTGCTTCGCGGCCTTCAAGTTCGCTGTCTTCGACGCGAAATTCCCAAGTGCCACGACCTGCAGCAACGCCAGCTTTTGCAAAGTGACCTTTTTGAGCTGCATTAACACGAGAATCACGACGTTCACCAGTTGTTACTTGGATAGCTTGGTAGCCGTCTGTGTCTTGTGTTTTGATTTGAGAGATACGGTTGGCAGTAACTTCAACAACAGTTACAGGAATTGAAACGCCTGCTTCTGTGAAGACACGAGTCATGCCGCATTTTTTTCCGACTAAACCGATCGCCATGTTGTTAACCTCTTAATTTTTACTGTTATTCAATATAGGTCTGAGTCCTAAGGATGAAACCTAAGGGGTTAGCCTAATGCGATTTGTACATCAACACCCGCCGCCAAATCTAACTTCATCAGTGCATCGACTGTTTTGTCAGTAGGCTGAACGATATCTACCATACGTTTAAATGTGCGGATTTCGTATTGGTCACGGGCATCTTTGTTCACGTGTGGTGAGGTTAAGATGTTAAAGCGTTCAATGCGAGTTGGTAGCGGTACTGGACCACGAACTTGTGCGCCTGTGCGTTTTGCGGTATCAACAATCTCTTGAGCTGATTGGTCAATCAGACGATGGTCAAAAGATTTAAGTCTGATACGGATTTTCTGGTTAGCCATGCCAGTAAGCTCCTAATATAAAGTTTGATATGGGTTAATTTGCGTTGGGTGTTAAGCTGTTATTGAGTAAACACCTAACTTGCATTTTTTACCTGTTTTTGACAGGCACTTTTTGAAAATAAAAAAATTTCAGTCCCACTCAAACTATTAACTTGCAATACATAGATAGCATTATTAATAGTCGGTGAAACTGTATTCTTTAATTTCGTGTCGCAAACAATGGAGCGACTGTATTAAAGGGCTTATTCTTTTATGAATTGACGAATCATCTTCGTCACCCTGCAATAAGTTAAGTGGGCTGTATTATACCGATTTTTTGGGTAAAAGCAATAGCCTAATCTAGCAAAATATCATATTGTTCTTGGTTAAAACGGTTATCACTCTCCAAATTAATCGGACGACCCAGCAAATATTCCATCTCTGCCACTGTATCCGCTTCAATGGTTTCAAGCAAATCAATCACCCCGCTATTTGCTACCACGGTAAATTTCTTAGGGGCATTATAGGTTCTGGCGCAGCGCATCAATTCGCGGAAAATCTCCAGACACACGGTTTCGGCACTTTTAACAAAGCCTTTACCGCCACAGGTTGGACACGGCTCACAAAGCTGTTGTTGTAGGCTCTCTCGCGTGCGCTTGCGAGTCATCTCTATCAGCCCAAGCGCTGAGACTTCGCTGATGTTGGTTTTGGCATAGTCACGTTTGAGCTGTTCTTGCAGGCTTGCTAGCACTTCATCGCGATGTTGTTGCTCTTGCATATCGATAAAGTCAAGAATGATAATCCCGCCCAAATTACGCAGTCGCAGCTGACGGGCGATGGCGTGGGTGGCCTCTAAATTGGTTTTATACACCGTATCTTCAAGAGAGCGCCCTCCAACAAATGAACCGGTGTTGACATCAATGGTGGTCATGGCTTCGGTTTGGTCGATAATAAGATAACCGCCTGATTTGAGATTAACACGGCGATTGAGCGCGTCTTTTAAATCATCTTCAACGCGGTGAACATCAAATAACGCCTGCTCGCCTTCATACAATTGAATACGTGGATATATCAGTGGGACAAATTCTTTGGCAAAATGACGAATAGCTTCAAACACTCGGGCGTTATCGACCGTCACCCTTTCAGTCTGCTCACCAATCAAATCTCGAATCGCGCGCAAAGGTAGCGACAAATCTTGATAAATCAGCTCAAAACGGCGATGGGTCGGCGTTTGTTCCCGGCGGGCTTGCACCATACGCCAAAGCTGCAGTAGATAATAAATATCTTCTTCAAGTTTGGATTGCGGAATATTTTCGGCAGCGGTACGGGCAATCAATCCGCCTTGTAGATTGACTTGGTGCATCAGCTCGCCAAGCTGTGTTTTTAACCGCTCTCGCTCATCGCCATCAATCCGCTGTGAAATCCCAATATGTTCACCATACGGCAAGTACACCAAATAACGTGAAGGCAATGACACATCCGTCGTCAGTCGTGCGCCTTTACTGCCTAATTGGTCTTTAATCACTTGCACCAAGATACGCTGTCCTTCATACAAGCGGTTTTCTATCAACTCGCTAGGCGGTGGCTGATAGGTGGTTGTGGTCATCGCAAGCGTAGTGGTGTCAGGGTCTAAGGTGTTGTCAATCGCCGGGTTTTGCGGTTTTGGCGGTTCAATGGCTGAGGGCTTAGGCCGCAGGGTCTGCATATCATTGACGTGCAAAAACGCGGTGCGTGATTGCCCAATGTCAATAAACGCCGCCTGCATGCCTGGCAGTACGCGCACCACTGTGCCAAGGTAGATATTGCCTACTGAGCCAAGTTTGCTATGGCGTTCGATAAAGATTTCGTTCAGTATCCCATCTTCGAGCACCGCGACTCGGCTCTCAGATGGGCTGATGTTGATGAGTAGTTCTTCGGTCATTATTAACAGCTTTTTAAAATTTTTAGTTGCCGTTATTCTACTCGAAGTTAGTTATCTGCACAAAGCTAAACTAAATTAGCTGTTGTTTTAGTTCATTGATTGTGGTCACAAGCTCAGTTGGATGTTCTTTTGCCAAAACATCGGCTTTTTCACAGCCGTAACTTACAGCAATGCTATCCATCTGTATTGCATTTGCCATACGGATGTCATGAATGCTATCACCGACGAATACCGCATCTTCCACCGTTTTACCCGTTTCGCTCAAAATTGCTTGCAGCATGAGTGGATTGGGCTTACCTGCGGTTTCGTCAGCAGTTTTGGTGACCGTAAAAAACGCTTCAATCCCAGAATTGGGTAGCACGCGCTGCAGACCTTTACGTTTCTTGCCTGTTGCAATGGCTAAGGTTTTGCCTTGTGCGTGTAAATCTTGAATCAATTCTTTAATACCATCAAACAATTTGTCATTGTCGCAATGTTTAACGTAATATTCTGAGTAAGTGGCTAAAAGTTCATCATATTTATCGCTGTCATTGGGGAAAAGCATCGGAAACGCATCGACTAACGCAATGCCGATGATGGATTTAGTGGCTTCATCGGTGACGGTTAAACCGTGCTTTTTAGCAGCATAGCGCATGGCATCGACGATTAAGCCAACCGAATCCATCAGCGTGCCATCCCAATCGAAAATGATTAGCGATTTGTCTTTGAAATTATTTGTTGTCATTTTCTATCTTCAATTTCATTAAAATAGGGAGATAATAATTTGTCTTGCTGACATTCAAACTTACCTTTTTTTAAACTATACACTTGAAATTGATTGTCGAATCCTGCTTTATCTTCATCGTCAAAATAATGAAGCAACCCATATGAGCCAACAGCATTTTTAGCAAGCCACTGATAAATTTCTAAAACGTCAAAAAATTCTTGCGATTTATGATTATGAAACCCAAAAATCATAAATTGATAGTTGCCATTTAGAATACCCGTTTTAATCTGTGGATTTTCTAAATTTTTAAAGGTCATATCTATTTTAGAAAGAAATTCTTGCCAAATTTTACCCATCATCTCTTCAGATTCGTTGGCTTCATTAAAACCTTCTCGGACACACACCCAACCATAATATTCAATCATTTTCATTACCAATTAAACTTTGCATATCCTCTGGCAATTCGGCTGTAATTGTTTCATATTCTGGAATTTCGAGTTGATAGGCATGCAGACACAAACGGCGCACGCTTTTATCGCCTTTAGCTACATTCGGATTGTATTTATCATCACCCAATAATGGATGCCCGATACTCGCCAAATGCACCCGAATTTGGTGGGTACGCCCTGTCAGCGGTTTGGCTTCAATTAAGCTGACTTTTTGACCATTTAACTCAAATTTTTGCAACACGTTAATTTGGGTTTGGCTTGGCTTGCTATCTTCGGATTTTACATCTACTTTGACACGGCGTTCACCGCTTTTGCCTTCTTGTGTGGCAGGCAACGTGTATTTTAGTAGCGGTTTATCAATGGTTTGTGTTTCGCTACTTATCCAACCTACCACCAAACACAGATAGGTTTTTTGCAAGGTTTTTTCTCGCAAATGCTCTTGTAAAGTTTTAAGGGTTGAGCGTTTTTTGGCAATCATCAGTAAGCCAGAGGTATCTTTGTCAATGCGGTGTACCAGCTCAAGGTATTTTTTACCCGTTGCTTCTCGCATCGCTTCAATCACGCCAAAACTCTCGCCACTGCCGCCATGCACCGCCATACCCGATGGTTTATTGAGCACGATTAAACCCTCATCTTCATATACAATGCGCTCAAGCAAGCTCTGGGCAAAGTCAGGGCTTATCACGGGTTTTTCACGCGTGGCAAGCTTGATGGGTGCAATGCGCACCACGTCATTACGCTGCAGTTTATCGTGGGGTTTACAGCGTTTGCCATTGACACGGATTTCGTCGGAACGAATCATGTTATAGACGTGTGAGCGCGGCAGTCCTTTAAGACGACCCAACAAAAAATTATCAACACGTTGGTCATGCTGCTGGCGCGTGACGGTCAAGTAATTGACTTTAGCAAAATCTAAAATATCGTCATCTGCAGACTGCGGTTGTTTACTAGACGGTTGTTTACTAGGCGTGCGTTTTGGGGTTTGATGAGCCGATTGTTGCGATGGGGTGTCGCGTTTTTTGTTAGGATGGGCGGGACGTTTGGGAGACTGCGAGTGCTCTGTCATATTTTGATAGCCGTTTACATAAAAATTTGCTATAGTTTAGCAGTTTAGTGCCTGTGCCGCTATGAATTCGCGCCATCAATTCGACTTAAACCCTGTTAAGCTTCATTTCAAAGTAGTGTATGCGGGATAATTAAACTGTCGCTTTTGGTGTCGCCCATACAGCCGAAATTTATTCATGGCAGTATGACTCACGATAGGGCGCACTAAACTGCCAATATTTATAGATTTTAAGACTGATTTTAATCAATATCAGCACACGACATACGAGTAACGAAGATAATTGTCATTTGAAAACATGTTCAAATAGTTTGTAAAGATTAGTGATATATAGAGATAACAGATAAATGGTGGGTTTTGTGCCTTACAACCACAAAACTGCTGGTAACGATTAGCGTATTATGCGCCTAGGTAAATGAACTCAGTAGTTGCGATTTTGAGATAAACGTTTACGGTTTTGGATGATTTACCATTTTAAATTGCCCACGCCTTTGTAAAACCTAACTTATCAGGCTTGCCATTTAAAGCGAAAACTAACGCTAACACTTTTTGACCAATAGGGAAAAAGGGTTCATTCATTTGTCCTAAAACGCACATTGTTTTGGGCAACAACCCCCAATCCAGCATGATGGCTGTATTTACATAACAGGCTTACAACCTCGCTATGGCAATAATCCAACTTAATCATGCAATTTTTGGTGAACAACAAACCTTGTTATCAAGCGTTGTCAAGCCACTTGCGCTTGGTATCAGCGAGTATAGTCAAGACTGTTTGACGTTGTTTCGCCTAATATTTGATAGTAATGTTTGATAGCAACATTTATCTACGCTCGTATGTTTTGTGTGTTTAGGAGAAAACACATGAAGCGCATCCTCATCAATGCTACCCACGCTGAAGAAATCCGTGTTGCCCTGTGCAATGGCAATCATTTGTATGATTTCGATTTAGAAAACCGTACCCGCGAGCAAAAAAAAGCCAATATTTATAAAGGTCATGTGACCCGTGTCGAGCCATCGCTTGAAGCGGTATTTGTGGAATACGGTTCACAACGTCAAGGTTTTTTACCGATTCGTGAAATCGCCCCAGAGTATCTAGCAGGCGACCCTCGCTCTACCACTAACATCAAACAACTGATTAAAGAAGGCGATGAACTCATCGTTCAGGTGGAAAAAGAAGAACGTGGTAACAAAGGCGCTGCGTTATCTACTTTGATTTCATTGGCGGGTCGTTATTTGGTATTGATGCCCAACAATGCGCGTGGCGGCGGTATCTCTCGCCAAATCTCTGGTAAGTTGCGCGATGAGATGAAGCAAGCGTTAAGTGATCTAAGACTACCCAAAGGCATGAGCGTTATCATCCGTACCGCAGGGATTGGTAAAACCACGGATGAATTACAACAAGACCTTGACCATTTATTAAACATTTGGAAAGGCATCCAACAACAAAGCCAAAAATTCCCCTCACCTCGCCTGTTGCACCAAGAAGCGGGCGTAGTCACCCGTGCCGTACGCGACTACCTGCGTGATGATATCGCGGAAATTTGGGTTGACAATGAATACGCCTATAATGAAGCGGCGAATTTTATTGAAGCGGTGATGCCGCAGCAAGCGAATAAACTGCGCAAATACACTGACTATGAGCCGATGTTTGCCCGTTTTGGAATTGAAAAACAAATCGAAACCGCCTACCAACGTGAAGTACGTTTGCCAAGCGGCGGTTCGATTGTAATTGACCAAACTGAAGCCCTCGTATCGATCGATATCAACTCATCAAAAGCCACCAAAGGCGCGGATGTCTCAGAAACGGCGTTTAATACCAATTTAGAAGCGGCAGATGAAATCGCCCGTCAATTACGCCTGCGTGATATGGGTGGTTTGATTGTTATTGACTTTATTGACATGGCAACCGATGACCACCAAAAACAAGTGGAAAATCGTCTCAAAGAAGCCACCAAAAACGACCGTGCGCGTATCCAATTCGCTGAAATTTCACGTTTTGGACTACTGGAAATGAGTCGTCAACGCTTGCGTCCGTCACTTGAAGAAGCAACAGGTTACCTCTGCCCGCGTTGTCACGGTACCGGTATGATTCGTGACTTGCGTTCACTTGCTTTGTCAATCATGCGTCAAATCGAACAACGGGCGCTACAAGAGCGTCATGGCGAAATACAAGCCGAAGTGCCAACCGATATCGCCGCATTTTTACTCAACGAAAAACGTGAAACGCTGGTGTGTCTTGAGCAAGAAAGTGGCACGCGCATTACTATCTTGCCGCATGCGCATCTTGAATCCCCCGAGTTTAATATCACTTATAACAGTGATGGATTCGCGCCATCGAGCTATGAGCGTGTCGCCGAAAGCCAACAACAAGAATATAAAGACCGTGGCTACGATACTAGCAACTGGCACACCGATGACAATGAAGTCAGCCGTGTAGCACCGACAGGTAATCATAATGCCTGGAGCAATGCTAGCAACGCCGCCAACACCACCCCTAGCCCTGCAACGCCATCCAACAAGCCTCAGCAAACTGCTAACAATACGACTGCCGCCAAAGCTGCCGTGCCACAGCCTGTGCAGCCGACTGCCACTGTCCCTGCAACTTCTGCAGTCGCTTGGCTATCGAACTTGTTTGCCCCTACCCAGCAAGCACAAGTCACCCCACACTTTAGTGGTCAAGATGCCGCTTCGGCGATTGAAAGTCTCGTCAATACCGGCGCACAAAGCTTGGGGGTGCAAGGTCAAATCAATCACGCCGCATTGACGGCAAGTATCCCTGCGGTGAGCGCAAACACCAGTGAAACCAGCGCCAATCCTTATCAAGAAGCGTCTCAACAACCTTCAGCCACGGCTGAATCAAGCGATAAAGATGCCGAGCGCCGTAAACGTGGTAACCGCAAACCAAAGGCTAAAAAACCAAACCGTTATCAATCTGAAACGAGTGAAGCAGAAGTTTCATCACAGGACACTGACAGCAATAAAGACAAGTCAAATGATGCGTCAAAAACTGCCAAAACTAGTGAGCTGCCAAAACGCGAGCCGAATAGTCGCCGTGACAGCCGCGGGGTCAAAGAACGTCGTGCTACACTAGCGAACGATGATAGTAACGTAGCTGCAGTCAATGATGTAACAGCGACTGATACCGCTGTTGCCCCTGTCGATGGTAGAAAAAATAACCAATCCAAAGCAGAAAAACCGAAAGGCGCAAAACAACGTGACCCCAACAGCGTGCAAGTTCAAGTATTTAAAACTGAACAACAGCAACCTATAGCTGCGGTTGAAACAACGCACCTCTCGCTAGATGCTAGCAAAGGGGAAATTGCAGAACCTGAGGTTCAGCCAATAGCATCGGCTACGATGCCCGAACCCACAACACCCGAACAGGCAATTGAGACGCCAGTTATCCCTAGCAGCATTACAGTGTCCAATGACGAGGTAGCAGAGCTTTCTACAGCATCCACACCATCTGCGCCATCCGCTGAGCCAGCCACAGCACAGCTGGCAGTGACACCGAGCCAAGGTCGTGCCAAAAATGACCCACGCGAAGTTTACAAGGCTTATCAAGCGCAATTTAGCCCAGTTGCCTCTGTCGTGAGCACTTCGGTGACAAAAATTTCAGGTACGGTGAGTCAGTTTATTAACCAGTACTTAGATAATGCTGCTGAAAAAATGGCAACCAACAGCGTGGTTAGCTGCTTTATCCAAGCCATCGATGCTTTTAATCATCAAGCTGCTACCACCACGACCACCTCAACAAAAGATAATGTCGTAGTGGCTGAACAACAGCGTTTTGGGCAGTATTTTAGAAATTATGGCTATGCCAGTCTATCCGCGCAAAACTTGGAGGATTATCATACGGCCATTTTGCCAGCCAGTCAGTTCCAACGCCAAGCAGGCAAAACTGACGCTGCGCTACCAACGGTAACTAAACGCGCCATCAATGACCCACGCGGTTCATTGGTTAATACTGCTGTCACTCAAGCGCCGACTGATTCAAACCCGTCAGTTGCTGAGCCTATCTCGAATGAAACTGACAGTGGCAAAGGTCAAGTAGAAGCAGCCTCAGCTCAATCAGCGTCGCCTAGCCAAAACCACCTGTCATATCAAGCAGGTAGCGTAGGCGCATGGATTGTGGCGCGTTTGGGCGAGCAAGGTCATGCTTTGATTGGGCAAGGTAAATTGGTCGAAGCTTACTTGCAAGCACACAATGCGCCAGTCGCTAACCGACCAACCGAGCCAGTCTCTGCGACAACAATAGCGGATGATGCTATAGTGAATCAGGACGTTGACTCAGTGCCAACAGCGGATGAATCCGCATTAGACCATAACACTGGCACCGAAGCGCTTGAACAAACGGACGTAGAAGATAGCGCAGAAGCGGCTGCACAAAAACGTAAAACCACACCGGTAAGTTATAAGAATATGATTGAAAGTGTGGCAGAGCAAATGAAACCTGCAACCGTTGGTATGCTGACGTTGGCAACCCCAAAAGCACCAAAAACCCGTACGCGTAAAGCTAAGGCGAGCGAAAAACCAGCAGCCAAACCCAAAACGCGTACCAGTAAAAAGGTGGAAAATGCCGTGGTTGTCACTAAAAAATCGACGACCACCGCCCAAACTGACGTAGCGCCCTCTCACGATGAGTCGGTAACGCCGCAGCACAATCAGTAAATCAATCGCGTTTGCATGTATGTATAACAATAAAAAAGCAGTTCAACACGAACTGCTTTTTTATTTTAGCTACAAATTTTAGATACAGTGAATGGGCGGGCTTGTTTAATGGGCAGGCTTATTACGAATTTTTGAAATGACTGTCATGATTGCAACTACCACCAAACCTGCTAGCAAACCAACCAGTGCATTTAACAGGTTGGTGGTTAAGCCTGAAAACGCCCCTGACAAGTCACCTAAATGTTCAATCCCATGATATAACGCACCAACGCCGTGTGCCAAAATACCACCACCGACCAAGAACATTGCCAAAGTACCGGCGATTGATAGCACTTTCATCAAAATAGGCGCAAAGGCTAATAAGGCTTTACCTATACTTTGTGCCGCTGATGACGACTTTTGTTGCAAGTGCAGCCCCAAATCATCTATCTTAACAATCATAGCAACAAAGCCATACACACCCACTGTCATGAGGAGTGAAATTACTACCAGTGTTGCCGCTTTATCCAGTAAAGGCACCGTTGCGGCCATGGTGCCGAGTGAAATCACAATGATTTCAGCCGATAAAATAAAATCTGTCCGCACTGCCCCTTTAATCTTTTCTTTTTCATGTGCCACCAAATCCACACTTTCATCGGCATTGGCTGCTACCCGCTCGGCTTGCTCAGGGTCATTACTACCAGAGTGGGGCCAAAATTTGTGCACCACTTTCTCTGCCCCTTCATAACACAGATATAAACCACCAATCATCAATAATCCTGTTACCAAGGCTTGCGAAATTGCACTGATAATCAAAGCCAGCGGCACTAAAATTACTTTATTGACTAAAGAGCCTTTGGCGACACTCCACACCACAGGCAACTCGCGATCGGCTCGTACCCCTGATACTTGATTGGCGTTGAGTGCCAAATCATCGCCCAATACGCCCGCCGTTTTTTTGGCAGCGACTTTTGTCATCACCGATACATCATCTAGGATGACGCTAATATCGTCGAGTAAGGTTAACAAACTAGCAATTGCCATGATAAATTCCTAAAAAATAGTAAAAGATGAAAAAATAATAATAGTTATAACTAGCTGACGATTTATTAGTTTACAAATTTGTCATTCAAACACAATGTTTAAATTGTATTGCAACTTATCAAAAGTTATTTGCTTAAACGCTGAATTTTTTTAAAAAACCTAGTTAAGCAAACTTTGTTAAACAACCTTTTAATCCATTAATAGAACTTGGCTTTGAGCCGGTTGCTTTTAGCGCACCAAAAGATTGAAACAAGCGGAAAGATTGAGACGAGCAGAAAGATTGGAACGGGCAAAAATGTGAGCCCCGACCTAGTAGACCTGATAGATTATTAACAATAAGTTGACAGGGGTAGCGCTCATACGCCATAACAATATGGTAAAATAAAAACCTATATTAACGTTCTGTGGGTTTTCTCATGCTCATTCGTTTTGCAACTTATCGTTCTAAAACCTCATTAGCTACCCGTTTAATTACCAGTGTCATCACCGTGGCTGGCATTGTTGGTTTGGCAGGTTGTGATAATGCCCAATCGCGCACACCCGTCAATTCTGAAAGTCAGAAACACGAAGCGAGTAGCAGCTCAGCCCCCGCGGCAAAAAATGAATCACAGCTACAGCAACTGCTAGCGGCAAATTTAGCCAAATCAGGTATCACCGCCAAAATCACCTCGGTGACAGCGACGAGTATGCCAAACATCTATTGGGTCAAAGCCGAAGGTTTACCGGCATTTTTCACCGATGCGACAGGTCAATATGTGGTACAAGGGGATATCATCAAAGTCGGTGGTGCCAAACCTGAGCACATCTCAGCGAACTTGCAAGCGCAAGATGCGAAAGCCAGCCTTGCCACTATTGATAAAAAAGACATGATTATCTTCCCTGCCAAGGGGCAGACGAAAGCGGCAATCTATGTGTTTACCGATGCAGATTGTGGTTATTGCCGTAAATTCCACAGTGAAATTGATGAAGTAAATGCACTGGGTATCGAAGTACGTTATCTACCTTGGCCACGTAGTGAACAGACCATGCCAATCATGGAAAAAATCTGGTGTAGCAGTGACCGCAAAAAAGCCTTAACCGATGCCAAATTGGGCCTGCCTATCAATGCACCGACTTGCAGTAACCCCGTACGTAAAATTTATGAGTTAGGCGCAAATTTGGGTATCAATGGCACCCCAGCCGTGTTTGACACAGAAGGTCATCAACTTGGCGGTTATGTGCCACCGGCTGAATTGGCACAGGCGCTTAACCTCAAATAAGTCAACCCCGGATGGGATACAAACCAGCTAGCCATCACTCGCTGGTTTTTTTATTTTAATTTTTTTGGGCAATTGGATTTTATACCTTACCAATCACAAGTTAGCGTGGTATATTTACCTAGCCAATTTTTAAACTTTTATTTTTATATTTTTGACATTTGAGAATTTTTTTTATGAATAATCGACCTATTCAATTAGCGATTTTAGGGCTTGGTACTGTGGGTACTGGGGTGGTTGAACTACTACAAAACAACCTTGATGAAATGACACGTCGCACAGGACGTGAGATTAAAATTACCCACGTAGGCACGCGTCGCAACCGTACCGATATCCCAACAGACATCAAACAATCTGCCGATTTACTTGATATCGTTCAGCAAGCGGATGTGGATATTGTGGTGGAATTGATGGGCGGTACCACCACGGCTAAAGAGGTGATTTTAGCGGCAATCGAGCATGGCAAACATATTGTGACTGCCAACAAAGCCTTACTAGCAGAACATGGCAATGAGATTTTTGCCAAGGCAGATGCCAACGGCGTCAAAGTGGCGTATGAAGCCGCGGTTGCCGGCGGTATTCCGATTATCAAAATCTTGCGTGAAGGCTTAGCTGCCAACAAAATCGATTGGCTTGCTGGCATCATCAATGGTACAGGCAACTTTATCATGACTGAAATGCGCGATAAAAAGCGGGACTTTGCAGATGTCCTCGCTGAAGCCCAAGCCCTGGGTTATGCCGAAGCCGATCCGACATTTGATGTCGAAGGGATTGATGCTGCGCATAAATTAACGCTACTTGCGTCAATTGCGTTTGGTATCCCGCTACAATTTGACAAAGTTTACTGTGAAGGCATTACCAAAATCACCCAGCAAGATGTACGTTATGCCAACGAGCTTGGCTACCGTATCAAGCATTTAGGGTTTGCTAAACGTCGTATTTTAGACAGTGGCGAAGAAGGTATTGAATTACGTGTACATCCGACTTTGATTCCAAAACAGGTGTTACTTGCCAATGTGAATGGAGTAAAAAATGCCATCATGGTTGACGCAGAGCCTGTCGGACAAACCTTGTATTACGGTTCGGGTGCCGGCGCAGGGGCAACTGCATCAGCCGTGATGGCAGATGTGGTGGACATGGTACGCGCCCTTGCAGAGACCAATGATTCAACTGCCAATTTGGTGCCACATTTGGCTTTCCAGCCTGAGACACTAAATAACACACGTATTTTATCGAGCGATGAAATGATCACAGGCTACTATCTGCGCCTACAAGTCAAAGATGATTTGGGTGTACTAGCAGAAGTTACCCGCATTTTAAGTGAGTCTAAAATTAGTATTGATGCAATTTTGCAACAGCCAGCGCATGATGATACTAGCACTGATTTGCCAGTCATTATTATGGTTGACCCCGTTGTTGAGCGCAATATGAATGAAGCGATTACTAAAATCGAAGCGTTAGATACCGTGACAGATAAGGTGGTGCGCATTCGGTTGGATGAGTTAATGCAGTAAAATTTAGGTAGACTTAATTGGTATATTTTACAGTGTTTTCAGTAGTTTAATTTACATTTTAACTATGATAATATGAAATGTATCGCATTAGCAAAACTTAAAACATCTATTGTGATTGGCATGGTTGGCGTTTACAGCCTTGTTTATAGACCCTAGTGATTTATGTTGTAGTTTGCTTGTCACCACAAAAACCATAACGCAAAGGAAATTTAATATGGAAAATTCAGTCGTAATCGTAGATGGCGTTCGCACCCCAATGGGTGGATTCCAAGGTGATTTGAACGAAGTATCAATGCCAGAGCTTGGTGCAACCGTCATTAAAGAAGCCGTCAACCGTGCCGGCGTAAAACCAGAAGAGATTGACGAAGTTATCATGGGTTGTATCTTAACCGCAGGTGCAGGTCAAAGCCCAGCGCGTCAAGCGATGCGTAAAGCAGGTATCCCAGATGCCACAGGCGCAATCAATGTCAACAAACTTTGTGGTTCTGGTATGAAAGCCATTATGCTCGGTGCCAACTCAATTCGTAGCGGCGAATTTGATATTGTGGTAGCAGGTGGTATGGAATCAATGACCAACGCCCCTTATGTGCTACCAAAAGCACGTGGTGGTTATCGCATGGGTGATGGCGAGATCAAAGACACCATGTTCTTAGATGGTCTTAAAGATGCTGATACCGGCAAGTTAATGGGTGCATTTGCGCAAGAAATGGCAGATAAACGGGGTATCACACGTGAGGCGATGGATGCATTTGCTATCGAATCGCTAAAACGCGCCAACACCGCCATCAATGAAGGTCACTTCAAAAACGAAATCGTTCCAGTCACTGTCAAAACTCGTAAAGGCGATGTGGTCATTGATACGGATGAACAACCCGGCAAAGCCAATGTAGACAAAATCCCAACCTTAAAACCTGCGTTCTCGAAAGATGGTACAGTCACTGCCGCTAACTCAAGCTCAATCTCTGATGGGGCAGCCGCCGTTGTATTGATGTCAGAAGACAAAGCTAAGGAAAAAGGCTTAAAACCACTTGCACGTATCGTTGCCCAAGCCACCCATTCACAACACCCAAGCGAATTTACCATCGCACCCATCGAATGTGTGAAAAAAGTTTTAGCAAAAGCTGGCTGGAGCAAAGAAGACGTTGATCTTTGGGAAATCAATGAAGCATTCGCCATGGTAACCATGCTTGCTATGCAAGAAAATGACCTTGATCATGCTAAGGTTAATATCGAAGGCGGTGCTTGTGCATTGGGTCATCCCGTAGGGGCATCGGGTGCGCGTATCGTAGTCACACTCATCAACTCACTCAAACGCACAGGCGGTAAAAAAGGCATTGCTAGCCTATGTATCGGTGGCGGTGAAGCGGTTGCCTTAGCCATTGAGTTAATCTAATTGTCTTATGCAAAAAAAATCCCTAATCCGTATTAGGGATTTTTTTTGCGCATCAATCAATCTATAACAATCAATCTATCTAGCAATCATCTGATTTTTAGGTTGATATAACTTATGATTGCCAAAGCTAAGAGATTCCCTAGGACTGTCAGATAAAAAGCCCTACGAAATTCTGGCTTGGTCGATTTATGGCGCAATAACCAATGGGCAAACGCCGCCCCTACCCAGCCCCCAGCAAAAGCTAATTTATGAAGTGACGCTTCTTGCACACGCCAATCACCATTTTTGGCAGCTTTTTTGTCATGCGCGTACAGCAGATAGGTCGCCAAACTTATCGCAAAATACCAACCAATAATCCATAAGGGTAAGTGCTTAACCAGTACAACAGCGGTCAGTAACACAAAGAACAGCACCCCAATAGCCACCCACGTGAGTAATGTTTGATTTTTAAAGTCGTTTTGCACTTGACGAACTTGGCGGGCATTTTGTTGGGCAATTTTTTGTCTGACAAACGTCTGTTGCTGCACATTGACAGCACAGGGTTTGCCATCTCTACCTTGCCCTATTTCAAAAACTACCGCTTCATTAAGCACAGGACGCTGGTTCGCTCGGTATTCGCTGATATGAAAAAAAATAGCTGGGTCTTGCCAATTGTTATCGGTTTGCTCAATAAATCCAAAGCCTTTGTCATCTTGCCAGCGGATTATTTTTCCCTGATATTTTGTCATTGAAAATCACCTAATATATATGTTGATAACTCATTATTTTTTATTACTTATCTTTTATAACGCCTTATTGGGTGGGCAATGTTGTTTCGCGCTAAGTGCTCTACCCGACTTTTTTCTATGTTTTTAATTTATTGCTAAAAGCCAATTTTTTTTACGCTTGGTTGCAAAAGTTACTTAAGACAACTGCCAATTACACCCTCTAAACAAAAATTTATCAAATCCTACTACTTAATGGGAGCTTTTTTCAGTAATCTTGTTTGCAAGTCGAACGATTAAGCGTATGGCATTTTTCATCGTTTTTATCATCGGCGATTTCAACAATCAAGCATCTGTTTCAACAACCAAGTAGCTGTGAAACATCTAATTTGTTGAATTTTAAAACTTTTATTATAACAATTTTCATTTAACTATAAAAAACTATCTTATATTTATTTAGTTTTTAACTTAACTACCTTAATAAAAAATAAACAATAAGATATCTAAAGGAGATTTTTCCATGGCAAGTTTAATACGTTTACGCGATATCCAAGATACCCACGTTGACCTTTTAGGTAACGATTATTTTGATCCAACTGGTAAAACCGCTTATGGCGCCAATGGCGACAAAGTGGGTAGTATTCAAGGTGCTTTAGTTGATGAGAGCACAGGCCGTATTCGCTATTTCATTGTTGATGTAGGTGGCTGGTTTAGCTCGAAAGAAGTTTTAGTACCAGCGGGTCTAGCTCGTATTCAAGACGACAATGTATACTTTGATTCGCTCAGCCAAGATACTGTTGAAACAATGGATAGCTACGATCCTGACTACAACTACAGTATTGAAGAACAAACGGTTCGTGACCGTCACGTATTTGACCGTGCTGTCACACCTGTTAAGCTTACTGATAACGATTACCAATCACCTAATACATTACAGTTACTTGAAGAACGCATTTCAGTCAATAAGGACAAAATCGTAGCAGGTTTACTAAAAGTTGGTAAACACGTTGTGTCTGAGCCCCGCACTGTCAATGTTGAGTTAACTGAAGAACAAGCGCATATTCAGCGTACGCCAGTTAACAGACCTACTGACCGCATCATCGGTGATAATGACAATGCTACTATTGAGGTTGAACTTGAAGCAGAACGTGCAAATGTCAACAAACAAACTTATGTCACTGAAGAAGTTAACGTAGATAAAGTGGCACAAACTCGCACTGAGACCTTTAATGAAACCGTTCGCCGTGAAGAGTTAGATGTACAAAAAGATGGCGTTGAGCGTGTAACAGGTGTTGATACCGTCGATGGTAATGTATCACCTGCAATTGATCCAAATGCGCCCCGTAAACTTTAATAATTAATATCATTAGATAATTGATTACTATAGATTTTAACTTCTGCCAACGGTGTTGCCATTGGCTTGAAAAAGGCAGATGATTTCATCTGCCTTTTTTGTGGTTGTTATATATTATTACAGGATTTTGGAACAATAACTTTGCAATGGAAAACACTTTATGAAAAACCCGATGACAAATACTACCGAACTAGACACTAATGATACCCATACTCATGATAACATTGTTAAAACCGTCGATCTTCGTGAAGATACCACTAACACCTTAGAGCTATTAGCTGAACGCCCCCAAGTGCAAATTGAGCGATTTATCAAAGACAATATTAAATTATCAAAAAAAATTATTAGCCAAACAGTTAACGTTCCTGTGACACTCAATCAAGAAGTCTTAGTGATTGAACATGTGTTTACGCAGCCTAGTGCCTCTCATGATAATTTAGTTAGTGTGGTTACTAATAACGTCAATGTGCCACAGTTGATGGTGAATGGGCAAGCGATTACTTTAGGCGATACTCCGATTGAGATTCCTCTACTTCAACAAACAGCGAAAGTGAATATTGAAACCATTGTGGCGGAAAAAGTACAGTTAATGACCCAAAACGTCAGTCATGAAACGCAAATTCCTGTGACATTGCGTCATGAAGAATTGGTGACTGAAAAAGTTGAATATGATGAGCCTACGGTATTAGCGACAACGCATATCGCCCCTGAAGAGGTTAACCTAGTTTCAAAGTAATCCCATTCTACTTTGGGTGAGCTCGCTTTGGCTTCTGTTGGCGTGTCTTTTGTTGGCGTATGTTGATATGTAATTTGGGTGTGGCATTCATCAACATAATAGTGGTGTTGTAACATCACATCCAGCATTTTTAATCGGTTAGGTTTAATCGATTAGGCTCGATGATGGGCGGGTATTGTAGATTTATGGGTAATCTCTGGCAGTAAATCTAAAAACCCTTGAATATAAGCCACCTCTTTACTTGTGGTACGGGTCGCCGCATAAAGCTGGCAAAACACACCTTCCCCCAATGCCCTTGATATTACCCAGCCTTTTTTTTCGTATTCATTGACCACCCAATTCGGTAATGAGGCAACCCCTCGTTCGCTCGCAACTAGCTGAATTAACATGGCGGTCAATTCTGTGGTTCTTAGTTTCTTGGGCGCAAGTCCTGCAGGCGCAAAAAAATGCGCGATGATATCGAGCCGCTTGGCTTCCACAGGATAGACGATAAGCGTTTCATCAATCAAATCTTCTGGCAAAATCGGCGATTTTTTATCGACTAATGGGTGCGTCGGTGACAACACCAACCGACTTTCATATTGGAATAACGGCAGATAGCTGATTCCCTCCAAGGGTAAGCGACTGGCTGTGATAAGCACATCAATTTCTTCATCGAGTAGCATTTGGTGGGGCTCAGGTTCAAAGCCTGAGCTAAAGTCCAGCTCAACGTCTTGCCATTCCCTGCGATAACGATTAAGAATAGGCATCAACCAATCAAAACAGCTATGACATTCCGAGGCCAAACGTAATTGTCCCGTTTGACCACGACCCAGTCTTTTAAGGTTGGCGGTGGTACGATTAAATTGCGGTAGCACACTGTCCGCAAGTTTGAGTACTTCTTTGCCTGCTGGGGTAAAGCTTAGCGGTCTTGAGCGGCGATTGACGAGGCTAACACCATAATAATTTTCGATTTCTTTGAGCTGATGGGACACCGCTGATGCCGTGACATACAAATCCTCAGCCGCGGCAGCAAGCGAGCCTTGCTCACGTAGTGCGGTCAATAATTGAAGGTGGCGGATTTCAAGCATAAAATAATTTTACCGTTTGCCAAGCCCAAAAGAAAAAAGTTCACGATTTGGTGAAACCATGAACTACTTTAACAAGAAACGTGAAAAAAGTTAATCGATTTCAAGTCAAAGCGGCCGTATTACTCAATCACTTTGGCTAACTATCACTGATAATGTGCTCTTCTTCATCTTTGAAATTACGCGTCACAAGTAACTGGTCAATTTTATGATGATCAATATCGACTACTTCAAATTTATAACCTTGATATTCAACAAAATCCGCAGGGCGAGGAATTTTGCGCAGTTTGTACATCATAAAACCTGCTAAAGTTTCATAATTGTCCCAATCGGGAAAATCTTCGATACCGAGCGCATGTTTGACGTTTTCAATCGGTGTGGTACCTTCAATGAGCCATGAGAATTCATCACGCTGGATAATCTGCTGCTCATCTTCAATCGGTGCGACCCAATCCCCCATCACTGTCATCATGATATCAGAGAGCGTAATGACACCGACAATGAGCGCATACTCGTTCATCACCACAGCAAATTTTTCTTTACTAGAGCGAAAACGGTCTAGCAGCTCGGATAAGGTTAATGTATCGGGGATGATTAATACATTACGAATCGTAGTTTCATTGAGCAAAATTTGCGACTGGTTACTAAGAAGTTTTACCAAAATATCTTTGGTATCGACATAGCCAATCACTTCATCAATATGGTCTTTACATACCAAAAATTTTGAATACGGGTAATTGGCGATTTTTTGGCGGATACTTTGCTCAGACTCGCCAAGGGTGAAATACACCACATCCTCACGGGTGGTCATGCTAGAGGGCACATTACGTTCTTCAAGCTCAAAAACGTTTTCGATAAAGTGATGTTCTTGCTTGAGCAATACCCCCGCTTGCGCTCCTGCATCCACCACGGCAGAAACATCATCAAAGGTGATATTTTCTTCTCTTACCATGTTGATTTTGAAAATTCTAAAAATCAGATTTGCCAGCCCGTTGATAATCCATGCCAGCGGCTTAAATACTTTGATTGACAACAAGACAGGCTCAATCACCGCTAACGCCACGCGTTCTGGGTTAATCATGCCAATGCGTTTGGGAATCAAATCAGCAAACAAAATAAACAACAAAGTCACCAGCAAAAATGACATTATAAAACCGATATTATCGAGCATTTTGCCTTGATAAAATGGCGAAATAAGGTCAATAAAGTAGGGACGAAGCGCAGACTCACCCACAATACCGCCCAAAATTGCCACGGCATTTAGCCCAATTTGTGAGGTAGCAAAAAATTCGGCAGAATTTTCTTGTAAATGCAAAATTTTATTGGCGCGATTGTCGCCCGATTCTGCCAACAACTTTAGCTTGATGCGCCTAGCACCTGCCAAGGCAATTTCGGAAATGGAGAAAAAACTGGAAATCAACACTAATATACAAATAATTAGTAGATTTTGGAATAAACTCACAATACACCTATATTTATCTATTTTTATCTAGACAACATAACAGATTTGGTAAAAAATTTCTTAGACTTTATAGTAAAGCAATATTAGTAAAAAAACATGGCTGAAGAAAACTGGCCGCGTAAAAAAACCCTTGATTGAAATCAAGGGTTTTTGTTACAACAAACTGTTTATACACGTTCAATAATGGTGGCAATCCCTTGACCCAGACCAATACACATGGTGGCAAGACCGAGTTGGGTGTCTTGTTGTTCCATCACATTTAGAAGTGTGGTGGTGATACGTGCACCCGAACAGCCTAGAGGGTGACCTAACGCGATAGCGCCACCATTTAGGTTAACGATGTCTAGTTTGTCTTGTAGGTTTAAGCCCTTAAGAACCGATAAGCCTTGTGCGGCAAATGCTTCGTTTAGCTCGATGGTTTGCATATCGTCGATGCTCATGCCAGCGCGTTTTAAGGCTTTTTTGGTGGCAGGCACTGGCCCATAACCCATGATAGCGGCATCACAGCCTGCAACTGCCATACCGCGAATACGGGCACGCGGTGTTAGTCCTAAATCTTTGGCTTTTTGTGCAGACATGATAAGCATCGCAGATGCACCATCAGATAAGGCTGATGAGGTGGCAGCTGTTACGGTACCGCCTTTAGGATCAAATACGGGGCGTAATGCCGCAAATGATTGCATATTGGCATCAGGACGAATCACCTCATCGATGGTGCAAAGTTGTAGGTTACCGTTTTCGTCATGACCTTCAATGCCGATGATTTCGTTCTTGAAACGACCTTGCTGTGTCGCTTCCCAGGCACGGCGATGTGATTCTACACCAAACGCATCTTGTTCTTGACGGCTGATGTTATTCATACGTCCGAGCATTTCAGCGGTTAAACCCATCATGTTAGAGGCTTTTGCATAATATTTTGAAGCCTCTGGGTTGATGTCAATACCGTGCATCATGCCCACGTGACCCATATGCTCAACACCGCCGATAATGAACACATCACCTTGACCGGTCATGATTTGTGCCGCTGCGGTGTGAAGCGCTTGCATGGATGAACCACATAGACGGTTGACCGTTTGACCTGCCGTAGTACGTGGTAATTCAGCCAATAAACCAATGTTACGACCAATATTCATACCTTGCTCTAGGGTTTGGTTGACACAGCCCCAGATAACATCTTCTACAAGTTTGGTATCAAACGGGTTACGCGCTACCAAGGCTTTAACAAGCTCGGCAGACATGCTGTCAGCGCGTACATTGCGAAACATACCATTTTTTGATTTGCCCATTGCGGTACGAACGCCATCGACAATCACGACATCTTTTGGACTTAATGTAGTCATTTTATTCTCCTTAAAATTTATAATCGTCGATTACGCTTGTGGGTAAAAAGTTTTACCATTTGCCGCCATATCACGAATCATTTGTGGCGCTTCATAGGCTTTACCTAAGCTTGCGTATTTGTCGCAAAGGGCTAGGTAATTTTGTAGACCGATTTGGTCGATGTAACGACATGGGCCACCACGGAATGGCGGGAAGCCAATACCCATAATCATCGCCATGTCTGCTTCTGCAGGGGTCGATACGATGTTATCTTCTAAACAGCGAACCGTTTCATTACATAATGCAATCATCAAACGATCGATGATTTCTTGGTCTTCAAACTGTTTTGGCGCATCGATAAATGGTTTTAATAATTCAACGGTTTGTGGATCGGCAGTTTTAACTGGCTTGCCTTTTTTATCCGTTTCGTATTTGTAGAAACCAACGCCATTTTTTTGACCTAAGCGATTGGCTTCAAACAATATCTGACCGCTCACTTTGTAGTCTGGTTTCATACGGTCTGGGAAGCCTTCCGCCATGACTTCTGCCCCATGAACCCCTGTGTCGATACCCACAACGTCCATCAAGTAGGCAGGACCCATTGGCCAACCAAATTTTTCCATGACTTTGTCGATTTGAACAAAGTCAGCGCCTTGTTTGATCAATAAGTCAAACGCACCGAAGTAAGGGAATAATACGCGGTTTACTAAGAAGCCTGGGCAGTCATTTACCACCACTGGCACTTTACCCATTTTTTCTGCTAACGCTACCGTAGTCGCTACCGCTTCTTCGCTTGATTTTTCACCACGAATTACTTCAACTAGCGGCATACGATGGACTGGGTTAAAGAAGTGCATGCCGACGAAGTTTTCTGGGCGCTCTAGTACCGAAGCTAAATAGGTGATAGAGATAGTCGAGGTGTTAGATGCTAGGATACAGTTGTCTTTAACTAGCCCTTCAACTTCTTTTAATACCGCGTGTTTAACTTTTGGATTTTCAACAACCGCTTCAATCACGATGTCAGTCTCACCAAAATCACCGTAGTTGAGCGTAGGACGGATACGGCTTAAAGTTTCGCCCATTTGTGTTGGGGTTACTTTACCGCGTGCCATACCGCTTGATAGGTGTTTGCTGGCCTCGCGCATACCTAAGTCAAGTTGCTCTGCCTTGATGTCTTTCATGATGATGGGCAAGCCTTTTGAGGCAGCTTGGTAAGCGATACCGCCACCCATGATACCTGCGCCCAATACAGCAGCTTCTTTAATATCATGCGCTTTGGCGCTGTGAGTTTTAGCGAGTTTACGAACCGCTTGGTCGTTTAAGAATAGACCGACTAGGCTTTCTGCTTGTGGGGTTTTTGCTGCTTTTGCAAAACCTGCAGATTCAATTTCTAACGCTTTGTCACGTGGTAGGTTCACGTGTCTTTCGATGGACTCTAAGGCAATTTTTGGTGCTGGGTACTGGGCTGGATTGGCTTTTGAGAACAATACACCTTTGGCTGAGTTAAATGCCATGGTTTGTTCTAGGGCGTTTAATTTGACTGGATTGATTTTTTCGTCATGGCGTGCTTTCCAATCTAGATCGCCTGCGATACATTTTTTGACTAAATCAATCGCTGAAGCTTCTAACTGGTCAGCGGCAACAACCGCATCCACCATACCGACTTTCAATGCAGCGGCTGGTTTTTGTGCTTCGCCAGTTGCGATGATTTCAAGCGCGTTATCGATACCGATGATACGTGGCAAGCGCACTGAACCACCAAAGCCTGGGAAGATGCCCAATTTAACTTCGGGTAAACCGATGCTCGCTTTGTCACTCATGACACGGTAGTCACACACCAACGTCATCTCTGTACCGCCGCCCATGGATGCGCCATTGATTGCCGCAACTTTTGGGAAAGGCAGGTCTTCAAAACGGTTGAATGTTTTGTTGATGTCAAGTACCCACGAAGCAATCTCGCCTTCTGGTTTTTTGAAGTTACCAACAAATTCAGTGATGTCTGCACCAGCTATGAAAACTTTTTTTCCTGAAGTAACGATTAGACCTTTAACGTCTGAAGATTGTTCTAATGCCGTGACTGCTTCGCCAAATTCTTTGATGGTGGCTTGGTCAAATTTATTAACGCTCTCAGTTTGATTATCGTAGTTTAATTTAGCAATACCGTCTTCGAGTAGCGATACCGAGATGCTATTTCCTTGATAAATCATTGCTAACTCCTTGAGTTATGTTGAAATCAACGGGGAAAACCGAAAAATGATGTTTTGCACGATGTCTTTATATGATGTCTTTAAAAGATGCTTGTGAAAAGATGCTTGTTAAAATTTTTACATACCGCAGACAAAACAAAATCTTGACTAGTTTACTATGTTTGCGATAAGTTGAGAATAACGCAAATGACTGTTTAGTCATTGGCTAGCAACGGGGCCGCTGCTGCGGGTTTTGTTGCCAAACTTACTATCTTACCAGTTGGCAAAAGTCAGCAAAATGTGCTTAAAGTAGCCAATTTTTATCACTAACCCCTCTATTTGAATTCGACATACTGCTTGACATAATTGGCGCTTAGCGTGGTGGAGTTGACGCAAATCTGTAAACTGCCAACAGGCACCTCACTTTCGAACTCCTGCAGATGCGCTTTGATAGCATCGGCAATCCGCTGCGCCAATGATTGAATGGTAGCGTCATCCCGCCCTGGCATCAGATAAAAATGCGCCATAACAAAAGCTTCATCTCCGCTATCGCTCAGTCCCACCAATACGTGGTTTGGGTAGTAGATACGTGATTTGATATCACTTTGCAGCTTAAAATTGCCAGACTGCCATAACGTATCATTGACCCGTGCTAATAGGTTATCGGGCTGACTAATAAGACGGTCGTGACTCACTTCAATAATGACATTGGGCATGGTGTTATCCTTTACTCTTGAATTAAATCTGCAAACTTGGCATTTACTGCGCCTGCTAAATCAGACGGTGACAACTCAATCTCCAAGCCGCGTCTACCACCACTACAATAAATGGTCGCAAATTGTTGTGCGGACTGATCGATGACTGTGGGCAGACGTTTTTTTTGACCTAGCGGGCTTACCCCACCTAGCACATAGCCTGTGGTACGTTCTACCAATTTGGGGTCTGCCATTTGTGCTTTTTTACTGCCGATAGCTTTGGCGATTTTTTTTAGGTTTAGTAAATGTTCAACAGGCAGTATCGCAACAGCGAGCTTGTCATTGTCGTCTTGCACCACCAAGGTTTTGAATACCCGCTTTGGCTCAACTTGTAGTTTTTCTGCCGCTTCAAGCCCATAGCTTTCACTATGCGCGTCATGATGGTATTCATGTAATTGGAAGTTGATTTTTAGTTTTTTGGCAAGATTAACGGCAGGTGTCATAGCGGTTTCTTAACAGGGTGTGGTGATTGAACATAGCCATTCATCATACCCAAACTGCGGGTTAAAACAAAGCACATTGGGTATAAAAAACGTATAAAAAAACCAGCCAACTATTTTGCTAGTGACTGGTTTACTGCTGATGGCTTTATTACTGACTGGATGTAGTGAGATGCTCAATGCTAATTGCTGCATAAGCTTCATTGCATAGGCTTGAATGTATAGCCTTGAGTTATAAATGGCGCAATACCTATTAGCTTGCTTTTGAGACCATATAATCAACCGCAGCTTTTACTTCCTCATCCGAGGCTTGGCTACCGCCTCTGGCTGGCATTACACCGGATTTTCCTTGATAGCCGACAATGGCGTGTTTATAAAGCGTGTCTTTACCTTGCGCAATGCGAGGTGCCCAATCGGCTTTATCACCAAGTTTTGGGGCGCCCATCAAGCCTGCTGTGTGACAAGTGGCACATACACTACCAAACAATTTTTCGCCAGCATCAGCAGAAACTTGGGTAGCAGTTGCTGTCGTCGTGGTGGCAGCGGCTGAGGCGGCTGTCGGTGGCACAAATGAAGCAGGCTGTGAAGCCACTGGCATGGGATGGTTTGCACGAGCGATTTCACCTTGCTGTGCGGCAATTTCTTCGGTTGGTTTGCTTTCGGCTGACTCATGCTTACTACATGCGCTCATGGTAAGACCTAAGGCAAGCATAAGACTGGCTAGCGTGGCATTGCGTGTTGATATCGGTAGCATAACCTTTTCCTTTCAAATAAGGTGAAATCTAATTTCACATCAATGTATAAATTTTTAATAGCCCTACAAACTGTTTTGCATGGTAATGTTTTACGTGGTAATGTCGACTGGCAAATGGCTAGTACGACATTTAGCGGTATGTTGTTATCACATGAGAATTAGTGACTATATTAGCATTACTGCGGTATGAATAAAATAACATTTTAAAGCCACCTTGCTAAATCATTACTATCATTGTGTATTTTGTTACAATAACGAGCAAAAATTTTTACTGGCTAGCTAAAACAGGGCAATTGGCTACGAGGAGGATTTTTTAGTTTAACGGGTTATTAAAAAGCTAAAATTTACATTGACTTACATTCAACATTTAGTTAAAATTCGCACCTATTTTTATCCTAATCTGAGCTGATGCCAAACCATGGGTAGGTTGGCTAATAATCACCTATACAGCCGGATTAATGTTCCTGACCCACTAACCCCGCTTTGTTGATAGCACGTTAACTGTCTATCAATAAGCCTAGACTTAAGGAGTCTACATGCCAGCAGTAAAGGTAAAAGAGAACGAACCTGTAGATATCGCAATTCGCCGCTTTAAACGTGCTTGTGAGAAAGCCGGTATTTTAGCAGATGTACGTAAACATGAGTTCTATGAAAAACCAACTCAAGAACGTAAACGCAAAAAAGCAGCTGCGGTAAAACGTTACAAAAAGAAAATGTCACGTGAATCAGTACGCACGACTCGTCTTTACTAAGGTAATTTGTCGACAGACAACCCAATACCAGTAAATGATAAAATCCACTTTGTTAAGTGGATTTTTTTATGCTATGTTGCTAACCACAATTTTAAAAACGCCATTAGCTAACATTAGGGAGCGTTAAAACCATGACTACCATAAAAGACACCCTGACCGATGTGGTCAAAACCGCCATGAAAGCGCGTGAGCTTGAAAAAGTTAAAGTGCTACGCAACGTACAAGCGGTGATAAAACAAATCGAAATTGACCGCCAAATAACGCTCGATGATCCAGGTGTACTAGACATCTTACAAAAGCAAACCAAGCAGCGCCAAGAGTCGCTCGCGATTTTTGCCGCCAATGGTCGGGAAGATTTGGCACAAAAAGAACAATTTGAGATTGATGTGATTAGTCAATTCTTGCCACAACCTATGAGTGAAGCAGAAATTGCCAATCTGGTAGCTGCTGAAATTGCTGAGCAAGGTGCCACTTCAATGCAGCAAATGGGCGCTGTGATGAATGCGCTGAAAGTCAAAACCGCAGGTCGCGCTGACCCCGCTTTGATTTCAAAATTGGTCAAAGCAACATTGGGTTAATCATTTAAAACATGATAAAAAAGCCATAAGATTTGTACTTATGGCTTTTTTTTAAGTTTATTTTTACTGATGGGTTTGCAGCACCTGAGAAAGCAAGTCCAAAGTTTCTACCAGTGGCAGTCCAACCACATTGCTATAGCTACCGTCAATCGCTTTGACCCACGCAGCGCCCAGCCCTTGAATGGCATAACCGCCAGCTTTGTCTTGTGGTTCACCCGTATGCCAATAATGCGTCATCATGCTGTCAGTGAGTGCGATAAATTTGACATCAGTTCTCACCACAGTGCGCTCAGTATAAGCCATCTGCCATTGACCGCCACGCTGCGCCAGTCGGCTCACTTGCACTGCCGTCCATACTTGGTGCGAGGCATTGCTCATTTGCCGCCACATCGCACAGGCATCGGCAAAATCGTTAGGTTTTTGCAGCACTGCCCCATCCGGCAATACGCCAATAGTATCGGCGGTAATCACCACACACTCGGTCATAGCAGTTGGCAAAACTTGTAAAGCGGCTTGCGCTTTTTGACTCACCATACGCACAATATAGTCAATCGCCGATTCTTCTGCTAGCCGTGTTTCATCAATGTTGACTGCCGCGCAAGTATGTGGCACCGCAACTTGATCTAACAACTCACGCCGTCTGGGTGACGTGGACGCCAAGATAATCGGTATAGTGGCATTAAATTGATACATAATAACTTCTCAATACGCTTATCGCGTATAACGCAGCATGATAGCGACTAATAGTGGCCAAATTAAGGTACTGACGGCAACGGTATAAAGTAAATGGGGTGCAAACACCCCTTGGGTAAATAAATGCAGAAAAATTAACGCAAGTTGATAAATCAGCAGACAGGCGCCTGCAAGCAGCCACACCAAGTTAGAGGACAATTGGCGTAAATAACCACTGACAAACTTAATAAAAAATGCCACCAGCACTGCACATAAGGCTTGCTGACCGATTCGGCTATCCGTCAGTAAATCAGCAAACAGACCCACCACAAACGCCAATCCCATGCCAATTAAAGTCGGTTGAAATATCAGCCAAAAAATCAGCATCATGATCATCCACATCGGACGAAATAGCGCAATCTCTGCCGACAGCGGATACACACTAAGTACCGATGCGATGATAAAACTGATTGCCATCACAATATATAAATGCTGTTTGGTTTTTTTGCGCTGAACGACGACCATAATCAGTGATTTTAAACCTTCTGCTGAAGCAATAAAACATAAGACGTATTGATAAAATTGGCAGCGGGTTTCACCATAATCTTGGCATAGCCCCCCGCTTGCTCAGCTTCTACTTTTGCCACGCGCCCAACAGGAAATCCTGCAGGAATACGACCACCAAGCCCCGATGAAATCAGCTCATCACCAATGCGTACATCCGATGCCTTAAAGATATAGTCTAGCACCAAATACTGCGGATTACCTTTACCCGATACAATGGCTTTTTGCCCAGTACGTTTGATAGTCACTGCAACCGATTGTTGGTCATCGCTGATTAACACCACACGGCAGGTATCGGGATAAACATTGACGACTTGTCCAAGAATGCCGTTTTCATCAATCACCGTTTGCCCCACAATCACCCCGTCTTTGCTGCCTTTATTGATGACCACCATTTGCCGCAGTGGATTGCTATCGGTACCAATCACATGCGACAACAGCAAATTAAACTGGTCTGGCGTGGTAGCGGATAAAATCCCTTGCAGTCGGGCATTTTGCGCGACAAGATAATCTTGCTGCTGCAATTGCGCTTTGGCATGCACAAGCTCAGCTTTTAACTGGACATTTTCACGGCGTAACGCTTCTTTTTCGGTCATAGTACTATCAAGCCAGCCTGCAAAAAAACTTGGATAAGCCGATACTTGATAGATGGGCTGCATGGCGGCATGGGTCGCGGTACGTACTGGCTGAAACCAACTGCTATTTTTACTATCCAATAACATCAGCACAATCGCCGCAAACACCACAATAAGGGTCTTGCGAATGGCGAGCGGTTGTTGGGTAAAAATAGTAAGTGACATAAGTAACATCCAAGCAAAATCCGTGACGGTCAATACAGCGCGCGATAACAAGCCATCAGGATAGCAAAAATCTTTTAAACAAAGCTATCGTAAAATCATCTTGTCAATAAAGCAATAAAACCGCTATTAAAAAATAGCGGTTAACGGTAACACATCAGTTAACATCAGACAAAAATCATATTCAATGCTTTGTTATTGATAAACTCTAACGCTTTACCACCACCCCGGCTGACACAAGTCAAAGGGTCTTCGGCTACCGTGACAGGCAAGCCTGTCTCGCGCGAAATCAGCTCATCAAGATTGCGTAATAGTGCACCACCACCGGTTAATACAATACCACGCTCTGCGATATCGGCTGATAATTCAGGCGGGGTTTGCTCAAGCGCCGCTTTGACACCTGAGATAATACCAGCAATAGGATCGCTTAAGGCTTTTTGGATTTCGGCGGATGTCACCACAAATGATTTAGGCACCCCTTCTGCCATACTACGACCACGCACTTCCACTTCCAAGGGGTTTTCAGGATCTTCAATTGCCGTCCCTACTTCAGTTTTGATGCGTTCAGCCGTGGTTTCACCAATCACACAGCCATGGGTACGGCGGACATGAGTAATAATCGCTTCATCGAACACATCACCGCCGATACGGATGGAGTCGGCATACACACAGCCTGATAGTGCAATCACCGCAATCTCTGTGGTACCGCCACCAATATCCACCACCATCGAACCACTGGCTTCATGAACGGGTAATCCTGCGCCAATCGCAGCTGCCATAGGCTCTTCAAGCAATAAGGCTTTGTTTGCGCCTGCCGATTCAACCGCTTCACGAATCGCACGACGTTCTACCAAAGTAGATTTACAAGGCACACAAACAATCACGTTTGGATTGGCCAAAAAACGTTTCACTTTCACTTTGTTGATAAAATGCTTGAGCATTTTTTGAGTCACTTCAAAATCGGCAATCACACCGTCTTTGAGTGGACGAATCGCAGTGATATTATCTGGGGTACGACCTAGCATTTGTTTGGCATCAAGACCGACGGCCGCAACGGTAGGATTTTGGGTACGGTTACTACGAAGCGCAACAACCGTTGGTTCATTGAGGACCACACCTTTACCTGGGGTGAAAATTAACGTGTTGGCAGTGCCAAGGTCGATGGCGATATTACTTGATAAAAATCCGAAAAGGCTCATGTATCATTTCCCAGTGATAACAAAACTACACTGCAAGCAAAGCAGAAATTAGCGGGGTGTTTAATCGCACATCGAGTCAACAACGCATTTTTTAAAAGCGTTTATTTAAAAGCCTTTAATGCCGATGTTTGTAATGCCTATGTTTCTAGTGCCCATGTTTCAAAACCACCCTATTGTGCCCACTAGCAAAAAATCTGAAGCAAGCTACTTACAGCCGCTGTATTTTACATAAAAAATAGCAAGAAACTCTTAACGATTCACAGTTAAAAGGCTATCTTTTTAGATAAAAAAGGTGACGATGATTTTAAAGAGGTTTAGGCAATAGTGACTTTAATGCGATTAATTTGCGTTTAGTAAGAATAGTGCTAGATTATAGCGGTAAAATATCGCAAAATATAGTGATTTAATCACATTCTATCTTTATTCACGAATTTTTTGTGACAAATTATTTAGGTCACATCACCCTATTTTTTCAAATTTGTTATTAAAAGTAACTAAACTTATGCAACTGTTTTTATCAGGTTTTAGCCTCTTTTATTATAGCCTGCTGCTATAATTGGCTGGTTTAAAATCGCATCAAACATTTGCCTTGTTTGTCCGTTTTATTTTTGTTTGTACTTAAGGAACTCATCATGTCGCAGACGCTTTCAACTGATGAAATTATGAACATCGCCAAACTTGCTCGACTTGGCGTGACCGCTGAGCAGGCAGATAGTTATGCCAATGACCTAAGCAAAATCCTATCGATGATGGATATTTTGGCAGAGGTCAATACTGACAATATCGCACCGCTTACCAATGTCCATGATATGACCCAGCCACTGCGTGAAGATGTTATTGGCGGTAATGGGGTCGAAGTCAATCGTGAGCTAAATCAGTCCATTGCGCCAAGTGTCGCTGATGGCTTATACCTTGTGCCACAGGTCATTGAATAAGCCACAGCTCATCGAATAACTTGTCAAATTTTTGTTAATTAATTATAAGTGAAAATTATGTCTGAACTACATACGTTTTCGGTTGCCCAATTGGCGGCAGGTCTAAAAAATAAAGACTTTAGCAGTACCGAACTTACCAAGCACTTTCTCAATCGGATTGCCCAGCATGATAAAGCCATCAACAGCTTTATCACGGTCACGCCTGAACAAGCGTTAGCGCAAGCCGCCGCCGCCGATAAATTATTGGCAGAAGGCAAAGGCACAGACTTGACGGGCGTACCACTGGCTCATAAAGATATTTTTTGTACCCAAGGCGTTTTAACCACTTGTGGCTCAAAAATGCTAGAAAACTTTGTGGCGCCTTACAACGCCACCATCGTTGAAAACTGCCAAAATGCAGGCTTAGTCATGCTTGGCAAAACCAGCATGGATGAGTTTGCGATGGGCTCGGACAATGAGTCATCATACTTTGGCGCCGTGCACAACCCTTGGGATATCAGCCGTGTACCAGGCGGTTCATCGGGCGGTAGCGCGGCAGCGGTTGCGGCAGGTTTTGCACCCTTTGCCACAGGCTCAGATACCGGCGGCTCGATTCGTCAACCTGCGTCATTTTGTGGTTTGACAGGGATTAAGCCAACTTACGGACGTGTTTCACGTTATGGGATGGTGGCGTATGCGTCAAGTTTTGACCAAGCTGGCAGTTTTGGTAAAACCGCAGAAGATTGTGCTTATTTGCTCAACGTGTTATCAGGTCATGACAGCAAAGACTCAACCTCTGCCAACAAAGATGTGCCCGATTTTGTCGCTAGTTTGACCAGCAAACGCCAAGCCCATGCCAGCCATGATAAACCGCTTCAAGGGTTACGCATCGGTATCCCAACCGAGTATTTTGCCGATGGCTTAAATAGCGAGGTTAAAGCCAGTGTAGAGGCAGCATTAAAACAATACCAAGCCTTGGGTGCAAGCTTGGTGGATGTGAATTTGACCAAACCTGAAATCACCCTTGCCACTTATTATTTGCTCGCCCCAGCCGAAGCTTCATCTAACTTATCGCGTTATGATGGGGTGCGTTATGGCTACCGCTGTGACAGCCCAAAAAACTTGGAAGATTTATACACCCGCTCACGTTCTGAAGGCTTTGGTGCCGAAGTACAGCGCCGTATTTTGATGGGTACCTATGCGTTATCAGCGGGTTATTTTGATGCCTATTATGTCAAAGCGCAAAAAGTGCGCCGCCTCATCAGCCAAGATTTTGCCAAAGCCTTTGAAAGTTGTGATGTCATTGCCACCCCAACTGCGCCAACGACGGCTTATAAAATCGGTGCAAGCCTTAGCCCTGCCGAAATTTATATGGGGGATGTTTATACCATTGGCGTGAATTTAGCCGGTTTACCTTCATTAAGCCATTCAGTGGGTTTTGATGGTGATAATCTGCCTGTCGGCTTACAGCTGATTGCAAAAGCATGGGATGAAGAGACACTACTGCAAACTGCCGATGCGTATCAGCAAGTCACTGATTTTCACCAACAACTATCACCCATCGCCAAAGCCTAAGGAGCCTTGTTATGACAAACGAAAATAAACCGCAAGCGCCTTTAGTGGATGGCTATGAAGTGGTTATCGGTATCGAAATCCACTGCCAACTCAACACCAACACCAAAATTTTCTCATCGGCTTCAACGCTATTTGGGCAAGAACCCAACACCCAAGCCAATATTGTTGACCTAGCCATGCCAGGGGCGCTGCCTGTACTCAACAAAGATGTGGTAGAAAAAGCGGTGATGTTTGGGCTTGGCGTCAATGCTGAAATTGGTATGATGAATGCCTTTGACCGTAAAAATTATTTTTATCCCGATTTGCCAAAAGGCTACCAAATCAGCCAAATGGCGCACCCGATTGTCGGTACAGGCTATATCGACATCGTGGTCAATGAAGGTGAAAAAAACGAATATCCCAAACGTATTCACATTACCCGTGCTCACTTAGAAGAAGATGCCGGCAAATCGGTGCATGATGCGGTGCCACAAATGACAGGCGTGGATTTAAACCGCGCCGGTACGCCGCTGATTGAAATCGTCTCAGAGCCTGATATGCGCTCAGCTGCCGAGGCGGTTGCCTATGTCAAAGCCATTCACCAGTTGGTCACTTGGCTCGGTATTTCTGATGCCATTATGGCGGAAGGCTCATTCCGTGCCGACTGTAACGTCTCCGTGCGAAAACCCGGTGCCGACTTAGGTACTCGCTGTGAGATTAAGAACCTTAACTCGTTTCGCTTTATTGAGCGCGCCATCACGGTGGAAATCGAGCGTCAAATTGACTTGATTGAAGACGGCGGCAAAGTCATACAAGCCACTCGCCTATATGATCCAGACAAAGACGAAACGCGCTCAATGCGTACCAAGGAAGAAGCCAACGACTACCGCTACTTCCCAGACCCTGACCTGCTACCTGTGCATATTGATACCACAACTTTTGAACAAATCAAAAACGCCATGCCAGAGTTGCCAGTGGCACGTCGTGAGCGTTTTCAATCGGCGCTTGGCTTACCTGAATACGATAGCCGTATTTTAACCGCTAGCCGTTCGCTCGCTGATTACTTTGAGCAAGTAGTGGCAAAAGTCGGTCATGATAACGCCAAACTGGCGGCTAACTGGATAATGGGTGACCTGCTCGGCGCGCTCAACAAAGATGAAAAAACCATTGAGCAAAGCCCGATTTCAGTGAGCCAATTTGCCAAACTGCTAGCGCGTATCAAAGACAATACGCTATCAGGCAAACTGGCTAAACAAGCCTTTATTGCCCTATTCGCTGGCGAAGGCGGTGACGATGAAACAGCCGTGGATAAAATCATTGCCGATAAAGGTTTAAAACAAGAAACCGATACAGGCGCAATTAAGACGATTGTCGAAGACGTGTTGAAAAACAACCAAGCGATGGTCGATGAGTACAAGTCAGGTAAAGAAAAAGCCTTTAACGGTCTTGTCGGTCAAGTGATGAAAGCCTCTAAAGGTAAAGCCAACCCGGCTCAAGTTAATCAGCTGTTAAAAGAACTAATTGGATAAGTTGGTATTGCAAATTCTGTCATTTTTGGTAGAATAGTACACCTTTCGGGGCGTAGCGCAGTCTGGTAGCGCACTTGCATGGGGTGCAAGGGGTCGCGAGTTCGAATCCCGCCGTTCCGACCATCTAAAAATCTAGGCTAGTGGAATATAATTCCCCTAGCCTTTATTTTTGCGTGTTTCAGCGTTTTTTTTACTCTCTTATGGTTTCTTATAATCTATGGCAAATCCCATTAAATTGTTGGTATAATAGTTGGTATAAAAATATATAAATGGAAATATACCAACATGCCCCTAACCGATACCCAAATCCGAAAGCTAAAGCCTAGCGACAAATGCACCGCAAACCGCCCTGACAAACACAGCGATGCCAACGGCTTGCAATTATGGGTAAGGCATACAGGTAATAAAGTTTGGATAAGTGCCTATAGGTATCTTGATAAACAGCAATCACTAACATTAGGTAAATACCCCGCTTTGGGGCTTGCTGATGCCCGCATAAAAAATACCGAAATCAAAAACCTGTTAGCCAATGGCATAGACCCCAAAGCCGAAAAGCAAAAACAAACTGCAATCAAAAAGGGCGTTAACCTATTTTCTACCATTGCCCAGCAATGGCATGATGACCGCCAAGCGCATATAAAACCGTCTACCTATACCCGCGACCATAGCCAATATGTTAGAGATATTAAGCCCTACATAGGCAACATGGATTTAGCCGACATTACCGCCCCTGATATCTTAGACATAGCAAACCGCATTGAAGCAAGGGGCGCGGGTGATATGGCTAGGCGTGCTATTCAACAAATAGGGCAAATTTATAGCCATGCGATACGCTTAGGCAAAATTAAGCATAACCCCGCCACTGGTTTAACTAAAGTATTAAAGCCACGCCAACAGCAACACCATGCCCGCATAAAAATAAATGAATTACCTACCCTTTTGAAAGATATTGATAGTGATAGTGGTGAGCTATTGACCAAACTAGGGCTATATTTTCTTTGTTATACCTTTGTACGTACTAATGAATTACGGTTTATGGAGTGGTCAGAAATAGACTATCAAGCCCAGCTTTGGCGCATACCAGCCGAACGCATGAAAATGAAACGCCCGCATATTGTGCCATTATCACGCCAAGCCCTTGCCATTCTTGACCAAATAAAAGCCCTTAATCTATCTAATAAATATGTATTTTTTAATATATCCACTAAAAAACCACTTAGTGAAAATGCTTTTTTAAACGCCCTTGAACGCATGGGCTATAAAGGGCGCATGACTGGACACGGTTTTAGAGGGCTTGCTAGCACCACCCTACACGAACGCCAATACATGCACGAAGCGATAGAGTTACAGCTAGCCCATGATAAAGAAAACAAGATAAGCAAGGCATATAATGGGGCTGAACATTTACCCTACCGCATTAAGATGATGAATGAATGGGCGGATTTTGTGGACAATCTCAAGGCGGGCAAGATTGATAATATTATTTATTTTACCAGCCATGCCAGTAACCAAAAGCAAGCACAACCCTAGCCCTTTATTGGTAGGTATATTGTAGTTTTATTAAATAAATATAGGTGATACATAGCGCACACGCTTAGCCAAAATATGCTAATTTGCTAATTTTGGGCTAGAGATAAGACAGGGCAAGGGCTACAGGCTTAGCATGGCTTTGCTAACGCTTGCTAAGTCTGCTAATTTTCTGCTAATTACTTAGATAAAACCGCTTAAAAATAGGAATTTTATAGACAAAAGTTATATAACGCTTTGCTTAGGCTAGGAGTAGCTACCGAAAGTTACGAAATTTGCACCCAAAAACGTAACCCGCCTAAGCCCCTTTTTGTTTTGGGTGCATGGGTGCATTATGAATAATAACTTAACGCGGGCTAGGTGTGTTTTGCCTGACCATTCCCGCCCATTGGTAGCGGGCGACCTTATACCCATTGCTACCGCTTTGGATATGCTTAGCCAATACAATAACCGCCCTTTTTCATTGGCGGATATTCAAAATATTTATAATCAAGGCGGGCATATAACCCCAGTTTTTTGGTATGAAGGAAAAGGGGTAATTTATAACCCTGACAATGTTTTGCTAAATGATGCCTATTACCAGCAACGCTATGATGGGTATATATCTAGTGATACTTACAACGACTATTTAAAGCTTTGGTTACGTTCACCCCATGATATAACAGATATTCACGGTTATTTTAGCCTTGATTTTAGGAATTATGAGGGCTTGCCCTTTGGTAATTTGTTAAACCTTGCCAGCTATATAGCCTTGCCACAAGCCCGCCTAACTGCTAAAGCTATGTTACAGATTAGCCGAATAAATGACTATACAACCTATAGCCAAGCTTATGCCTGTTTTGTTGTGCCAAATACCCAGCCATATAATCAGCCTGTAAGCCTTACAAGGATAAAATCACCTTTAGAAATTGGCTTGCATGATTGGCTTATACCTGTAAAGCAAATTGAACGCTTACACCCTGACTATAAAATATTATGGGCGGTTAATGATAAATATTATAGTTTAGGGCATGACAGGCAAGGCAATGCCCAGCCTGTGAAGCATGATATAGCAAAACTTGACCCGCGTTTTTATGATGTTATTAATGACATAGCCTTTGCCCCTTTAGCCATTCAGTTATTTGCTAATGGGTTAAATAATGATACGCCTATATCAACAGCAGTTTATGAACAACCTATTTCATCTCACACGCCCGCGCACGTTAAAGCAAATCAAGCTAGAACAGCAACATACCAAAACTTTTATGATGAATTAAAACAAATCTATCTTAAAGAAATGCCAAATTTTAAGACTAATAATTTAAAATCTAATGCCAAACAAGCCAATTATCTATATGAGAAATATGGCAACAAATTGGGTTTTGAGCTATCAACTTTAGCTAAAAAAATAGCAGAAATAAAACAGGATTTAAAAAATTAAAATCGGATTTTACATGCAAAATCTGATTTTATAAGCCATTCCAACAATCCTAAATCATACTAACTATTATTGCCCTTGCCAGCTAGTGAAACGGTATAACACACCGCTAGACAGGCAGAACGATTTTAACAATCAAAGGGTAATAATATGACCGCAACACACCAACCAACCACACCCGCCAGCATTGGCGATACTGACAACGACACCGCCCCACTTATCAAACTACCTTATGACGGTTTTAGCCGTGCGAGCCAGCTATTACCGTTTGTTGGTATTGGTTTATCAACGCTTTGGAAGTGGACACGCGCGGGAAAATTCCCACAGCCTATAAAACTATCGCCTACTATCACCGTATGGAAAAACAAAGACGTTCACGCATGGTTAAACCAGCAAGCCCAGCTTGCCGACAGCTTGCCAGCGTCTAACGATGACACCAACGCGGGCGGGGTAGCCTAATGACAGCCGAAAATACGACCACTTTACCGCCTGACCTGATACGCATAACCCATAGCAACCAAACAAAAAACCTTGCTTATGTTGCCATTGGCAAAAGCAAAGCGGGGCATTGTATTGCCTTTGGTATTAAAGCGCATGATTGGGATTATCTTATCAATCAATTTCTTTATATTGCCCAAAGCCAACTAGAACGCCTAGACGATGTTTTAGAAAGTGTTTTTATAGTGAATTGTCGCTTATTACCAGCTATGCCTAAACTGCTAGATAGCCTTAACACGGCTTTAACCGATGAAGCTGTAAACGCCCTATCATTGCCAAATCTACCAGCAAAACAAGGCTTTTATTGGCGGTTAAATTCATCAATCCGTGAACGGTTTATATTTAATAGTGACCTTGTGACCAAACCGCCAACCGATGACAGCATGATGATGCTTAGCCAGTGCAAAGAATATGGCAACCACGCTATAACCATAGTTATGCAAAACGGCTACCAGCCTTTAACGTGGGTTAGTGACGGCTTTGGCGCATGGGTAATAAATACTATTTATGAGTATAGCCAACAACTTAGCACCATGATGAATAACCCTTTAGCGTATGCCCTGTTAAGCCTTACCGATAACCCCAAACACGCTAAATTTATCAAAGACAACCTAAACAATATTAAACCCATTGGGGGCGTTATCTATGAATAACGACCTATTAGACCAGCTTTGAAAATAAAACAATCACAAATTAACGTATAAGGGGGCTATGATGCCTAAACCATATAAAGACACCAGCAAAGCCACAAACGCGCCACAAACGCCTAAAAAGGGGCAAAATGAACGCCAAACACAAGTAACCCTTGCCGATGTTATCAATTCAATATTGACTTTTGTACTATTGGCGGGCGCATTATTTATTTTTGCGTTATTTTTACCGCAAAAAGCCCATAGTTATGCCAGTTTGACCAACTACCCAGCTAAGCAAGTTAAAAATAACTTGCCATTGGTTGTAAGCATAAGGCAAAATACCGCTACTACATTACAAGCGGTAAAGCCAAGTCGTCATACATTGGCTATTTTTGTGCCTGTCATTCATGGGGCTACTAACCCTATGATAACCACCAGCGCAAAAACAACCCATATTTTGAACGCCTACAGCGTGGCAACTTATGGCGGGTTGATAAGACCTAATACAATAGCCTTTATGGTAAATAAGTCTAGCCGTCTTGTAACGGTAGTTGAGACCCGCCCACCCTATACAGGATTGGGCAATAACACAACTAAATTACAAGGAGTAGCTAACAATGGCTAATCAATTCAACACCACCACCCACAACACCCAAACCACCAGCGACAACACGCCCACCAGTGCCGAATTTTTAGAGCAAGTTATCTTTACTGGTGACGAATGGCAAACCCTTATTAATGCTTTGGACAACTACGAAAGCCAAATAAGCGACCTTGCCGAAGTCATGCCAGCCGATGACCAAACAGCCACCACCGCCCACCCTGTAACTGGTGAGCCTGTAAGCCGTGAAGCAATCGCCAATGAATTAGATTGTTTTGCGGTATTGAACGATATTATTCATGACCAAACATTAAGTAACTGCCGTGCTTTAAGCTTAACCGCTAGTGTCTATAACGACTTTGGACATATTGACGATGACCAACTAGAAGCCGTTAATATTGGCTTTACTGTAAATAAAATCCTAGTAAATGCCATTTTTTACGCATGTTATCAAGCAAAAACCGATAGCGACCTTTTATACTCAACAAAGACAAGCGCAAAAGACAAAGCCACCAAAAAAGCTATTAAACACCTTAACAATGCCCTTGCCCGCCTTGCCAGTATTAACAATAAATTGGCAAATGCTATCTACGATATACGGCTAGACCTTGCCCAAAGCCAAGCCGATACAGGCAATCATATTGTGGTATTGCTACCCCATGAAGCCGTTACGCTTTGGCGTGATGAATGGTTTATTTATTTTAATGCTTACAAACAAGCCAGCAACGCACCAAACCAAAGCCAAGCGATTGATGAAGCAGTGCAAGCGATTGCCCGCAATGCACAAGCCCCGCTTGATATGGCTAGACAGTGCGTTATGGGCGCATTAGATTACAACACCCAAACCACCAGCGACAACACGCCCACGCCTGAATTGGATAGTAATACATTGGCTTATATCCAACGCCTAGAAAGCGAAAACCAGCAACTAAAAGACAGGTTAAAACGCCAGCGAATTAACCACAGCGACAGCATTACAACTTCAATATGCCACCTTGAATATATTAAAGCAAATTTACAGGCTTTGGAGTCTGTCACTTTCGACAATAACCCAAATTTTGAGGATAGCCAAGAATATCTACTTTTTGCAAGTCTCAATTATTTGATAGGTAGTTATATCAAAGACCGCCAAAGCGAACAAAACCAGCTAGGACAAGGGGGCAACCATGCCAGCCTTTAACATTGAAAACCTTGACCGCGTTCTAGGCGGTGACTATATCAAATATTATGCGGTTAACAATGCGCTTGCACCTGTAGCACCTTTTGGGATTGGCGGGCAACCGCTAACCCTTGACGATGCCAAACAGCTATACAACCAGTTAAAGGCTAAAAACCCCAATGTTATCTATAGCATTGATGAAGCCAAGCTACATATAAGTTTTTTTACAGGTTATGAGCATTTACACCCTTATAACGATTGTCAAAACATGGCGATATTAGCCACCAATAAGGCAACCAGTGACGACCCATTCACAGTTATAGGGGGTAAAGAGTGAAAGCACCAAAACAACAGCCAAGCCATGACCAAACCAACGCCCAAAAAATCATAGCATTGTGTGAAAGGGCAACGCCTGAACGTATCTATACCAGCTATAGCGAAGTATTGGGCAATGTACTGCCCAGCCTGTATAACAATGCAGTCTACTACAGTAATGGCATAGATATAGCCGACAGCAACCCACCTAAGACAATCGCTTTTAATAGCCTTGTATTGCCTTTGGTAGACAGCAATTTAATACCGCAAAGCGTGGCGATTATACCACCCGCAAAAAACGAGATTGAGCAACCGCCCTACCATGAGCCGACTTGTAAAGGCGCATTTCTACTAGGCGAATGGACAGGGGCAAACCCTGTCTATGTGGTTATTGACCTTCATGGGGGGTTGCGCCTTGCCCTTGCTAAGCCTGATAGCATAGTTTTAGTGTGTTTCAATACCACCAACCTAGCGGGCGTGGTGCGTGATTGGCAATTTAAAGCTAAAAGCGGGCTTTTTGTGCCTGTGGGTTGCCATGAATTAGAAGGCTATAAAACCTTACTGACAGCGACACAAGCCGTTATCTTATCCTTAGAGTATGATATTTATTTTGATGAAACCAATGAGGAAATAGACAGCCTATTAAGTAACGCCAAAATTCACCGTATGAATGACGTTAGCAACCTTGCCAGCTTGACCAATGAGGAAAAACAGGCTTTGACGTGGCAAGAAATTAACGACAAAGAGCCGTTTATTTTATTGATTGATGAGCAAGGCGAACCTAACCCATATCCTATAGATGCCTTACCACCTGTAGCCCGCCAAGCGGTGCAAGCGATTGCCCACTATGCACAAGCACCCCTTGCTATGGCGGGGCAATGTGTCATTGGTGCGTTATCATACCTAGCCCAGCCCCATGTTAATGCCTATGATAAAAATAGCCAACATGGGCAACCCTGTAGCCTATTTGTACTTACAGAAGGGGCAAGCGGTGATAGAAAGTCAACATGCCAGCGATTAGCAGACCAGCGCATATATGAACGCCAAAAAAAGAAAATGCACCAATATAGCGAGAATTTAAAAGACCATAAAGTAACCCTTGCCAGTTGCAAAACAGCAAAAGACCGCCTAGAAATATTAGAAAACCACCCTGAACCAACCAACCCGCAAACGCTTTTTAAAGATGCCACCTTAGAGCCGATTATAAGCGCGTTTATCCGTGCCGATATTGTGCATGGTGCATGGGTGAGCGATGAAGCGGGGCAAATCTTTGGCGGACATACGTTACAAGGCGATAATAGAGCCTCTGCCCTTAGTGCATTAACTAAGCTTTGGGATAATGGAACGGCTGAACGTACCCGATCACGTTCAAACCAAAATGAAAGCGGGATTGCCTACGATGTTAGACTAACCATTAACACACTAGGGCAAAAAGCCATACTTGAAACCGTGTTAAATGATGATGTATACCGCGAACAAGGGTTTTTACCGCGCTTTTTATTCTCTGCACCCGCTAGCCTAGCGGGAACGCGATTATATAAAGACCTTACCGCATGGAAAGCCAACCCATACAACGATGCAAGATTGGTTAAATATTGGGAACGGTGCAATGACCTGTTAGACATACCATCATTTAAACCAATAGACCATGACCACCAACGCCCTGTTATACCGCTTAGCCCTGATGCTGAAACCTTGCTTATTAATTTTTACAACATGGTAGAAATTGAGATGAGAAAGGGCGGGCGTTTTGTGCATTTAAAGGCTTTTGCTAGTAGGGCATGGGGTAATGCCGTTAGAGTTGCTACCGTATTGGCTTTTTTTGAAGGCGTCGAGGCGGTAACGGCTGAATTGATGCAAAGCGGTATTAAAATGGCTGAATATTCACTAAGCGAATGGGAACGCTATAGCGGGTATGTGGAACGCGATAAAATGATAGTTGAAGCCGATAGGCTAGAAAACTGGTTAATTCATTATTGCCGTGAAAATAACCAAACCAGCGTACCGCGTGCCGATGTATTACAGCGCGTAACGCCTACCAATTTGCGAAAGGCTAAGGCTTTGGATAACGTCTTAAAAATCCTAATCGACAATAACCACATTAAAGAGGTTAAGGCGAATAATAAGGCTTATATTGAATTAAACCCGCTTTTATTTGAGTATAAATAGCCTAGCATGACCGCCAAGGGGTGATTATTTACTAATATTCACCCCTTTTTATTTTCTAATTGGCGGGCAACCAGCCAAGCCCATGCCAACCATTCACGATAACCACACGATGCCAGCGCATTGATGCCAAGCCCTTGCCATGATGCCCGCCCTTGTCGCTTTGGGCTATGACTAGGGCAACCATACCAGCCATTACCACAAGCCCGCCTTGTGCCATTGGTGAGCATTGCGGGCGTGATGCCAAGCCGATGCCTGTCATTGGTCAGTCAGTACCAGCTACCAGCCAAGCCATTAGCGACAATTAGCAGACTTAGCAAGCGTTAGCAAAGCCATGCTAAGCCTGTAACCCTTGCCCTGTCTAGGGTGTAGGTAATAATTAGCAAATTAGCGTGTTTTGGCTAAGCGCGTGTTATGTGTGTTAATGGTGATATGCACCAGTGAAGCAAGGCAACCAGCCAAGCCCATGCCAACCAGCCAAGCCCATGCCAACCATTCACGACAACCACACGATGCCAGCGCATTGATGCCAAGCCCTTGCCATGATGCCCGCCCTTG